>Ga0209061_1000151_pt1 | contig 226287 bp, 201 predicted proteins | sample Coa_R1_10_FD_187157 | JGI IMG/M metagenome (GOLD analysis project Ga0209061, IMG submission 187157) | Surface soil microbial communities from Centralia Pennsylvania, which are recovering from an underground coalmine fire - Coalmine... | ecosystem: Environmental > Terrestrial > Soil >... | reverse complement strand
CGGTCCGCCGTTCCTCGTCCGTGCGGAGACGCAGCTCTGTTGGGTTCTTCGATGAAATGGCGAGCCTTTACTCCCGTGAAAAGCCCGCGCTGTTTCCACATTGCACGCCCGCCTTCCGATTCGCCACTTATCACTCGCCACTGCTCGCTAAAGGGCGGAACACTCAATCAGCCTTGCAACGAGCTAACCCACTGAAAAATCATGCACTTCCATTTTCAAGAGCGGAACGTCCCGTCACGTTCGAAATGGCCGCTTCAAATGATCTTTTGGGGACGAGTTTCGGGGCTCTTTTTGCAGCGTATCGCCGTTCGGATCGAGCGACCCCTGGTCCGACAACTCGACGCGGTCGAGCCGCATTTCGTCCGATCCGCCATTGCAGCTTTGAATAAGCCTGACCGCAACCAGCCGCCGCCCCGCGCCGCGCTTTGCTATGCTCAAATCGTGGTGAATCTCTTTTATATTCTGGTCGTTCTGCAGATCCTACTGGGGTTGTATTCGCTCTGGGACGGCTTTTCGTGGTACCAGATGGTCCGCAGGCGCCTCGGTTCTCATGCGGGATTCTATGCGCCCGTAGCGGCGGTCCTCTGCCCATGCAAGGGCACCGAGCCGGGTCTCGAAGAAAATCTTTCGGCTCTCGCGCGCTTCGATTACCCCAATTACGAAATCTATTTTTCGCTGGCCACCAGCCTCGACCCGGCGCTGAAAATCATCGAGAAGATCAAAGCCGCCAGCCCGCGCCCGGTGCACATTGTCATCGCCGGCCCGCCGCAAAATTGCGGTGAAAAGGTTTTCAATCTGCGCCGCGCCATCGAATCGCTCCCCGAAAAATTCGAAGTCCTGGTTTTTGTTGATACGGACGTGCGGCTCGGACGCAACTGGCTCGGCAAACTGATCGCGCCATTGCAGGATGCGCGCATGGGCGCGACGACGGCGTATCGTTGGATCATTCCGAGCCAGCGCAATGGGCATGGTGGTTTTGCCAGCGCCATGGCTTCCGCCTGGAACGCCGCGGTCGCCACAATGCTGGGACGCGAGCGGGGAAACTTTTGCTGGGGCGGCGGGACGGCTATCCGCAAAAAAACATTTGATGAGGCCAACGTCCTTGAATCCTGGAACGGTGCGGTCAGCGATGATTTCGCGCTCACCAACGCGCTCGAGGCCCTCGGTCGGCCGATTGTCTTTTGCCCCGAATGTCTGGCGGCTACTCCCCATCCGTGGACTGCCGCGAGTCTGCTGGAGTTTACGAACCGGCAGATTCTTCTCACGCGCGTCTATTCGCCAAAGCGCTGGATCATGGGCGCCGCCGCGCACTTGAGCTACTGCGTCACGCTCATCTATGCCGTGTTCGTGATCGTCGCCAGCATGATCAACGGAGATCCTTGGTTCAATCTGCTGCTCATCACCTTGGTGATTCCCTTGCTCGCCGCCATGAAAGGCGCGATCCGGACCATGGCCGCGCTCGACCTCCTGCCGGAATGGAAACCTCAGCTCAGTCAATGGAGCTGGGCATGGACGGTCCTCGCGCCGCTCGTGCCGTTTCTATTCTCCTGGAATTTCGTCGCGTCGCTCCTCACCCGCCGCACGCGATGGCGCGGCATTCGCTACGAATTGGTTTCGCCCACCGTGACTCGCGTGCTGACCCGGTAAGACGGCGAAGTCGGCGAAATTCGATGTAAGATTCCCCATCGCGCCCGCGTAGAATCTGCAGCAACCATCCTGAAGTTTCCGAACTGGAGGACGTTCCATGGCCACCACGGGCACTGCACTGGCGCAAGAGCCCCAAGCGGAACCGAATTCCTTCTCTCGCATTTTCGGCGTGCTGCTTAGTCCGAAGGCGACTTTCGAATCGATTGTCCGCAAGCCTTCATGGTGGCTGCCGGTGGTGATGGTGGTGTTGCTGTCCCTGGTGGTGATCGGGATTTTCGACAAGCGCGGCGGCTGGCCCTACTACTTGCAGAAACAGATGGCAAGTAACTCGAGGTTTCAACAGCTGACGGCACAGCAACAGCAGCAGCAGATGGCAATGGCGATGAAGATCACTCCGTACTTTGTCTACGGCGAAATCGCCGTGGCCGTGCCGATTGTCATTATCGTTGTCGCGGCCGTAATGCTGGGGCTTTTCAATGGGCTGCACGGCACGCAGATCAAGTTCAAGACCGCGCTGAGCATTGTTTCGTACGCGTGGGTGCCGGGCATAATTACCGGGCTGTTAGGAATCGTAGTAATGTGCCTGAAAGATCCGGCGACGGTGGATTTGCAGAACATCGTGGTGGCCAACGCAAGCGCGTTTATTTCCGCAGACTCGGCGCGATGGAAGATGATGCTGCTCAGTTCGATCGACATCTTTACGTTCTGGGAGATGTTCCTGATGGCGATCGGTTTCGGTGTCGCCGCGCCGCGCAAGCTGAGCACCGGCAAAGCGTTCGCTTCGATTTTCGTTGTGTGGCTGATTTGGGTCGCTCTCAAGGTGGGGGTGACGGCCGCGTTCTCCTGATACACTTTCGCGGATGGCATTTAAGTTTGAGGTTCTCGCCACGGATCCGAGCGGCGCGCGGCTCGGGCGGCTGACCACTCCTCACGGCACGATCGAGACTCCGGCGTTCATGCCGGTGGGCACGGCCGCGACCGTGAAGGGCCAGACGCAACGGGACCTCGAGGATCTCGGCGTCGAAATTCTGCTTTCCAACACCTACCATCTTTATTTGCGTCCCGGCCATGAACTGATTCGCGAGATGGGCGGGCTGCACAAATTCATGTCGTGGCCGCGCGCGATTCTCACGGATTCCGGCGGCTATCAGGTTTTCAGCCTCAGCGCCTTGCGAAAAATCACGGACGAAGGGGTCGCCTTCCGATCGCACATCGACGGGTCGGAGCATTTTCTTTCGCCGGAAAAAGCGCTGGACATTCAGATCGCGCTCGGGTCGGACATTTGCATGGTTCTCGACGAGTGCATCGAAGCGCCCTCCGCGGAATCGTGCGCGCGGGACGCGGCGCGGCGGACATTGGATTGGGCGCGGCGCTCGCGCGATCACTTCGCGCGGCACGGGAACCCCGAACGTCAGATGGTGTTCGGGATCGTGCAGGGCGGCACGCACGCGGCGCTGCGGCGCGCGAACGCCGCGTCGCTGGTCGATCTGGATTTTCCCGGATACGCGATAGGCGGGCTGGCGGTGGGCGAATCGCACTCGATCACGTGCGAGATGACGCAAGCGGCCGCTTCGGTTTTGCCGTTCGAAAAGCCGCGCTACTTGATGGGCGTCGGAAAGCCGGAACAGATCGTGGATTACGTCGCACTGGGCGTCGATATGATGGACTGCGTGCTGCCCACGCGCAGCGCGCGCCACGGCTGCCTGTTCACGTCGCGGGGCCGCGTGCTGATTCGCAACGTGAAATACGCGCGCGATCCGCGTCCGCTGGACGAGAACTGCGGCTGCGCGGTCTGCCGGAGATATTCTCGTGCATACTTGCGGCATTTATATGCCACCGGGGAATTTCTCGCGGTCATCCTGAACACCCACCACAATCTTTACTTTTACCTTGACACCATGCGGAAAATTCGGGAGGCTATCCGTTTTGGGAACCTCGAAAGGTTCCGCTCTGACCTTCAGGCACGCCTCTCATAGGCAAAACCAAGCGGGCGCTGGACCAAGGCAGGGCAGCATCCTCGGCGAAGAGTTGAAAAGCCCGCCAGTCCTAGCGGGCAGACGGCGGCGGAAAAAGCGAAATGTCTGCTACAATCGGTACGTTGATCCCGGGGACGATTCTCCTCGCTCTGCAATCCTCGTCGCAACCCAGTGGTTTCACGCTGTTCCTCCCGCTGATCCTGATCATGGTGATTTTCTATTTTCTGATGATCCTGCCCGCGCAGAGACGTCAGAAAAAGGTCGCTCAGATGCTTAAGAATTTGAAGAACGGCGACAAGGTGATCACCAACGGCGGGATCTACGGAACGATTGTGGGGCTGGAAGGCGATAGCGTTCAACTGCGCATCGCGGATCAGGTGAAGATCAAGGTTGCGCGCAGCGCCATATCGGGGCTGCAGCCGGACAGCAAGGAGAGTTAGCAAGTCCGCATGAGTTCTCAGCTCAAATGGAAGTTTATTTTTATCGGCGCGGTGGTGCTGCTGTGCCTGTATGGCGTGCTGGGATTGCCGTCTTTTCCCACCTCGGTATCCCAACTGAAGCAAAACCTCGCCAGTCGAATCACCCTCGGATTGGACTTGAAGGGCGGAAGTCACCTGGTGCTTCAGGTGGAAGTCGAAAAGGCGATCGGCCAGCGGTGCGACGAAGCGGTGGATGACCTCAGCAAGCAGCTCCAGAGCAAAAATGTGCTTTCGCCGACGGGCGAGATCAATCGCGTGGACGACACGCACATTCTGGTTCGCAACATCAGTCCCGACAAGTACGGCACTTTCCGGGACATCGTCAACAATCAATTTGGTGATTGGAGCGTAGCGCCGGCGGCGGGCGCGCAGAACAGCTACATCCTTACGATGAAGCCATCCGCGGTGGCCGACCTGCACTCGCAGGTGATGAGCCAGGCGCTCGAGACGATTACGCGCCGAATCAACGCTCTCGGACTTACGGAGCCGCAAATTGCCTTTACCGGTCCGAGCGGGCAGAACGAGATCTTGGTTCAACTGCCTGGGGAGGGTGACCCGACGCGCGCCAAATCCGTCATTCAGGCGGGCGGACAGCTCGAACTGAAGCTTCTGGCGGACGATCAAGCCTATCCGTCCGAAGCGGCCGCGCTCGCCGCGCACAACGGCGTGCTACCGCCCGATACCGAGATTCTTCCCGGCAACCCGGAAGGAGCTTCCACCCCCGGCCAATCGCAAGTCTATTACCTGGTTGACCGCGCGCCAATCGTGACGGGCCAGGATCTGCGCGGAGCGACTCCACAGCCGAGCACCACGAATCCCGGTCAGTACGAAGTGGATTTTCAATTGTCGACCGCCGCCGCCGCGCGGTTTGGCCCTTTCACGGAAGCAAATATCGGAAAGCGGCTGGCGATCGTGCTGGACAACAAAGTTTACGAGGCCCCAACCATTAACGGTCGAATCGACGATCGCGGACAGATCACCGGGAATTTCAGCCAGCAGTCTGCCCAGGACCTCGCGCTCGTGCTGCGAGCGGGCGCGCTGCCGGCGCCGATCCGTTATCTTGAGGAAGCGACGGTAGGGCCGTCGCTTGGCGCGGATTCGATCCGCGAAGGCGTACGCGCCTCGATCGGCAGCTTGATCGTGGTGATGGTGTTCCTGGTGATTTATTACCGCCTGTCCGGCGTCAATGCGGTTGTGGCGCTGCTGCTCAACTTGGTGATTTTGGTGGCGTTCATGGCGTGGACCAGCTCGGTGCTGACTTTGCCTGGAATCGCCGGCGTCATATTGACGATCGGCATGGGCGTGGACTCTAACGTTCTGGTGTTCGAGCGCATCCGGGAAGAACTGCGCAACGGGAAGGCGCCGGCTGCGGCTGTGGACATCGGGTTCGACCGCGCGTTTTTGACCATCATCGATACGCACGTGACGACGCTGGTGTCGTGCGCCTTTCTCTTTATCTTCGGTACGGGACCTGTTCGTGGTTTCGCGGTCACGTTGGTTATCGGCTTGATAGCCAACCTATTTACGTCGATCTATGTGTCGCGGGCGATTTTCGATTATCACCTTACGCAAATGGAGCGTCAGGCGGAGTTGAGTATCTGAGCGAAGTCCGCGGCGGCGGTCGATCTTGGGCTTTGGGGCTGCCGCGGGGAACAAAACGGGTTTCCGCGGTGTCAAACGTTAACGGATAGAATCGCGCATGGAATTCTTTCACGACGTAAACATCGACTGGATGGGCAAGGCGAAGTACTTCGTTGCGCTATCCCTGATTCTTCTCGCGGTGGGCTGGATTTCCGTATGGCGGCATAGGGGGATGACCTACGGGATTGATTTCCGTGGCGGCACGCTGGTGTACGTCCGTTTTGCGGGCCCGCCACCGGTTCAGCAAATTCGCAAGGGCCTTGCGGATGCGGGGCTCAAGAACAGCTCGATCCAAACGATCAGCGACTCGAACGATGTGGGTTCGCGGAATGACGTGATGATCGGGCTGCCGCAGACCGCCAACGAAAATACGCTCGATGCGGGCAAGCAGAAGATTTTGGAGGTCTTGCACAAGACCTTCGGCACCGATGCCTCGGGCCGCCCGGATTTTAACGAGGTGAGCGCGTCCGCTTTGGCGGCCGATCTATTGCAGAAAGATCCGCTTTCGCTGGGCGTGAACGCCGGAGACAGGTATACGGGGCTTGCCAATGCGATTACTTCGGCGCGGGATTCACAGCACGACGGCATCGTCACGAACTTCAGCGAGCTCAGCAATGTGCCGGGGGTGACGCCCGCGGTGATCCGAACGCTGCAGCAAGATTATGCCTTGAGCAACTTTGCGATTCGAAATGCGGAAACCGTGGGACCCACGGTGGGCGCGCAACTGCGCAGCCAGGCATTCTGGGCGACGATCTACGCGTTGGCGGGGATGCTGGTGTACGTGGCGATTCGGTTCGAATGGGTGTATGGCGCCGCGGCTGTGATCGCGGTGTTTCACGACGTTTTGATTACGCTCGGATTTTTCTCGCTTTTCCATTATGAAATTTCGCTCACGGTGATCGCCGCGTTGTTGACGCTGGTCGGCTATTCGATGAACGACACGATCGTTATTTTCGATCGCGTCCGGGAAAACCTGCGGCTGATGCGCCGCGAATCATTTCCCGAAATCATCAACAAATCGATCAATCAAACTCTGTCCCGCACGATTTTGACGAGCGGTTTGACCTTTCTGACGGTTTTGGTGCTGTACCTGTTGGGAGGGGAAGTTCTGCGATCATTCTCCTTTGCCATGGTAGTGGGAGTTGTGGTAGGAACGTACTCCAGTTTTGGCATTGCCGCGCCGATTGTGGTGGCCTGGAACAAGTTCAGCGGGGGAAAGGGAGTGGCGGTGCGCGCCGGATCCGCAGCCAAGAGCGTGCCCGCCGCCGCAAGGAGATAGGCTATGTTCGATCAAATGGTGGTTTCGAGTGTTCACGGAAGCAAAACTCATAAGCCGTGGACGGTGGCGCTCTCGTTCAGCCTCCAGATCGTGATCGTGGGTATCTTGATTCTGATTCCGCTGATCTACACGGAGGCCTTGCCGAAAGCGATGCTGAGCACCTTCCTGGTTGCTCCGCCGCCACCGCCGCCACCGCCACCGCCGGCGCCGAAGACCGAGGTCATTAAGAAGGTGATCATCCAAGCGCCGCAGAAGATGGTGGCGCCGACGGTGATTCCGAAAAAAATCGAGATCGTAAAGGATGAGGCTCCCGACATCGGGGCCGCGGGCGGCACGGGCGTAGCGGGCGGTACCGGAGTGCCCGGCGGGATCATTGCGGGACTGGGGGCCGCGCCGCCACCGCCTCCGCCGAAGCCGGTGACTCCGCAGCGGATTCGCGTCGGCGGCAACGTGGAAGCGGCGAAGATGGAGCGGATGGTGCAGCCCATCTATCCGCAGATTGCGCGGACGGCTCACATATCCGGAACCGTGGTTCTGCACGCGATTATCGCGAAGGATGGTTCGATTCAGGAGCTGCAATACGTTTCTGGCCCCGCACTGCTGATGCGCGCGGCCATGGACGCGGTGCGGCAGTGGAAGTATCGCCCGACGCTGCTGAATGGCGAGCCGGTGGAAGTGGATACGACGATTCAGGTGGTGTTTTCGCTGGGCGAGTAGTAAATTGCCGGACCCTCGCGTTTCGGGTCCGGAATGCTGGGGCTTGGACGACCGGCAGAATCTGACTGCCGCGATCGATGGCGGTGACGGAGGAGGAGTGAACTTTATGCTTGCGAATTTGGTTTGGGCGTTTCTCTTGCAGGACCAGGGTGGCAACGCCGGCATCAGCTGGAATCTGATCGACATGTGGCACAGCATGGGCTGGCCGGCCCGGACGGTGGTGATCATATTGTTCATCATGTCCGCATGGTCGGTCGGCATCATGATTGACCGGTGGCTGATGTACAGCGCGGCGCGGAAGCAGTCCCGCGTTTTCGTGCAGCAGGTGGCCGGCGCGCTGAAAGACAACAAGCTCGACGAAGCCATTTCCATCGCCGAGCGCAACAAGAAGAGCCACATTGCAAAGGTGGTGGCCACGGGCCTCTCGGAGTTCCAGGCGGCTTCGGCGCAGGTGAACGACGAGGAAGTGATAGAAGCGGCGCGGCGCGGATTGGAGCGTTCGGTAGCCATCGTACACGCGGAGATGAAGCGCGGGCTCTCGGGTCTCGCGACCATCGGTTCAACGGCCCCGTTCGTCGGACTGTTCGGAACCGTGATGGGCATCATCAACGCGTTTAAGGGCATTTCGGCTCAGAAGGTGACCGGACTTTCGGCGGTCGCGGGCGGCATCGCGGAAGCCCTTGTGACCACGGCGCTCGGCTTGCTCGTGGCGGTGCCGGCGGTGTGGACCTTCAACTACTTCACCAATCGAGTGGAAGCGTTCGACGTGGAAATGGACAACTCCTCGATGGAGTTGATCAACTACTTCATTACGCGCAGGGCGGGAAAGAAGTAAACCATGGCTTACAAACCAAAAGCACCACCGGTGATGGCCGCCCCCAACGTGATTCCCATGGCGGACATCATGCTGGTGTTGCTGATCATCTTCATGGTGATCACGCCCATGCTGCACAAGGGCGTGCCGGTGGACATGGCCTCGGCGCAGAACACGGACAAAATGCAGGCGGCCGATAAGGACAATGCGATCATCGTGGCGATCACCCGCGATGGAGCAACGTACCTGGGCAACAACCAGATCACGCTCGATCAGATCACCGATCAAGTGAAGGACCTGATCTCGAATCGCCTGGATAAGACTGTCTATATCCGCGCCGATGCCCGGGCAAAATATGGCGACGTAGTGAAAGCCGTCGATGCGGTGCGCTCGGCCGGCGTGGAAGATTTGGGACTGCTCACGGAGCATATCGCTCCGAATCGGGCGGCCCCGCCTCCGCCACCCACGGGCACGGGGCCTGCGGAGTAGGCGAACGGAGTATTACGGCGAAGGAGCAATCTTATGGCAATGAGTGTGGGCGGTGGCAAGGGTGTCGTATCGGAGCCGAACGTCGTTCCGTTGATCGACGTGCTGCTGGTGTTGATCATCATCTTCATGGTCATCACCCCGCGCGTGCCGACCGGGCTGAAGACTCTGGTGCCACAGCCAGCGCCGCCCAATCAGAAGCAGGAGCAGCCGGATGCCCGCACGATCGTCGTGCAGGTTTTGGCCGATGGCACGGTGAAGATCAATCAAGACACCGTTTCGTGGAACGATCTGGGTTCACGCTTGTTCGATATTTTCAAACAGCGGGCGGACCGGATTGCGTTTGTGAAGGGCGACGATAACGTGGAGTTCGCACAGGTTGCGCACGCGATTGATATCATGCGCGGCGCGGGAATCGACCACGTCGGTTTGATCACAGCGAAGATTGAGGCGGGGCAATAGCTGTCAGGGCGCTTGGTGAACCGGCCGGGCGGCGCGGTTTCGTGCCGCTGCCGCTGCGGCGATCACAAGGAGATTTAGGATGCGACGCAAGCTTCAGGTATCGTTTGTCGCGGCCGTGCTGCTAGGTGCGTTCGGCGCGGGAATCGGGTGCAACAAGCTCCGTGCGCGGGATCAATTGAACAAGGGCGTCGAGGCTTACAAGAACGCGCAATTTGATGTGGCCATCGAGGATTTCAAGAACGCCAGGGAACTCGACCCCACTCTTACGAGCGCGCAGCTTTACTTGGCCGCCGCGTACGCCAACCAGTACATCCCGGGCGCGCCTTCTCCGGAAAACCTTCGCAACGCCGACTCCGCCATCCAGGTGTACAAGGAAATCCTGCAGAAAGATCCGAACAATCTTTCCGCCATCGACGGAATCGGGTCGTTGCTTTACAACATGGGGACGACTCCGTTCGATGAAAATAAGCTCAACGAGGCGAAGGCTTACCACGAAAAGCACATCCAGATTAGCCCGAATGACCCGGAACCGTACTACTGGGTCGGCGTGATCGATTGGGCGCTCGCCTACCGCGCGAACCGCGACATGCGCGACGCCTTCAACCGCACCGCCAGGCCGAAGCAACAGATTAAGGAAAGCGACCCCCTCCCCAATAAGCTTCGGGCGCAGTTCACCGACAAGTACGGCCAGACCGTTGACGAAGGAATTAGCGATCTTGAGAAAGCGATCAGCCTCAAACCGGATTATGACGACGCGATGGCCTACTTGAATCTTATGTACCGGCAAAAGGCGGACATGGAGACCACTAAGGAAGCGCGCGAGGCCGATTTGAAGAAGGCCGACCAGTTGGTCGAGCAGGTGAAAGCGATCAAGCAAAAGAAGGCGGGCACGCAGCCTTCGTGAAGCTTGGAAGCGCGTTCACCGGGAATTGCACGAACGGCGGGCCGAGGCGGTCCGCCGTTTCGTTTTTGAGCTGGTCTTTGCAGCGGTTCAAATGAGCGACGGCTCCAGAAGTTCGCCGTGCCCGCAAGGAGGTGCGAATCGATGCGTTTGGGACGGAATTCTCGATGGTCGTGGTTTTTGTGCGCGTTTTGCTTCCTTGGCCTCGCGAGTCTCGTTTTGTTCTTCCGGCCAGGCGCAGCGTATTCTCGGGCGGCGGGCGCGGGGGCGCGCAACCAATCAAATGCCAAGTCAGCTCAAACGGCGCAGCCGGATCCATGGACGCGCGCGCAAACCGTGGATCCCGCGACGCTCGCAAAAGAGATCACCGGGCCGGCGAGCGGTCGGCCCGTGGTCGTTAGCGTAAGCCCTCACGCGCTTTATTTGGGCGGCCATATTCCCGGGGCAGTTTACGAGGGGCCGGGCTTTAACGCGCAGGCGATAGCGGGCCTTAAGCGGTGGGCGCAGCACCTGCCGCGATCCACAAATCTGGTTTTATATTGCGGCTGCTGTCCGCTGGTTCATTGCCCCAATTTGCGTCCTGCGTTTCGCGCGCTCCAGTCCATGGGCTTCACGCATTTGCGCGCGCTGATTCTGCCGACGAACTTCTACACGGATTGGTACTCGAAGGGGTATCCGACAGCAAAAGGGGATTGAACGTCGTCGGGCACCCTACGTCGCAAGCACCATAGCGGCTATTTACTAGTTAGCTGCCAAGGTTTGACGCGAACATCATTGCTGCTTACGATTAGAAGCAAGAGGGGGCCGCACATGCCTGCGCGTCAATGCCCGTTCTGCGGCAAAATGATCTCCGATCGCCATTCGCACTGTCCGTTTTGCCGGGAGGCGGTCGTACCCGTGCCTGGCTCGCAGCTGGCGAGCAGGTCAACGGTACATAGCGATGGCGGGAACCGCAAGATAAGACAAGGCTTGCTGTACATGTTGCTGGCCGGCGTCATCCAATACTTCGCTGGCGGCTACGCGGGCTCCTTTTTGAGGGTTCCTATTCAGATTCAGCCCATAGTGACGTCATATCTGGTGCCGTTGCTCTTTTTGTGTGGATTGGGGCTCAGCATTTACGGATTCTTTTTGCACGCAAAGCCATCCACGTAGTGGGCCGATTCATCACGGCAGCACGTCGCTCCTTCATTTTCCAGGCAGCGCCAACACCCAAACAGCCGCTCCATGCGCCGGCGGATTCTGAATCTCCGGCACGAGCACTGGGAAGGTTGCGGTTTGGGGCCCTCCGCTGCCTACGATCACGGCAACGTACTGCTTGCCTGCCACGCTGTACGAAATGGGGCACGAACTTGGCACGTCATTAAGCCGCACGCGCCAGAGCTGCTTTCCCGTGGCCGAATCGTACGCCGTGAGGTAGCGGTCGAGCGCGCCGGCAAACACCACGCCTCCGGCCGTTGCCAGGACGCAAGTCGATTGCGGAGCCCGCTGGCGATCGATCCAGACCGGCTTTTTCGTCTCCAAATTGAACGCCTCAAGCCGTCCGTATTTCCCGTCGCTATCGGGCCGCGGTCGAATGAACCAGTTATATCCGGAGCTTAAATTTCCTCGCTGGCCCTTGGGAGCCGGGATCAAGTCCATGCAGGATTCGACGAGCGGTATGTACAGGATACTGGTGGCCGAGTCATACGAGGTGGCCAGCCAGTTGCGTCCACCGCCCGGGTGCGGGCAGATGATGTGCGGCTTGCCGTCGCCGACCACTACTTCCGGATTAATCGTCGGCTTGCCGGTTTCGGGATCGATGGAGCTCACCACGTTTTGCAGGCCGAGGTCCGTCGCGAAAATGAATTTACCGGTCGCGGCATCCATGCCTTCATAAATACCCATTTTCCCTGATGTTACTACGAGCTTTTGTTTCTTGCCATGGACCGGAAGATCGATCACCTGCTGTTCGAAGGCCCAGTCCAAGTCCCACTGGTCGTTTGGCACGTGCTGGAAATGCCAGACAAGCTGGCCAGTATCCGGATGAAAGGCGAGCGTGGTGTCCTCGTAAAGGCCGTCGTTGGTCACGCCCGGCTCGTGGACGAGATGCAGCATGGGGCCGGTGTCGTACGTCTGGCCCGTCCCGAAATAGGCGAGGTTCAGTTGCGGGTCGTAACTTCCAGCGGTCCAGACCGATGCACCGCTGCGTTTATCCACCGGCAGGCCATTCCAACTGTTGCCGCCAAATTCGCCTGGCCGAGCGATCGTGTGGAATTTCCAGGCAGGCTTGCCCGTCTCGGCGTCCAGCGCCGCAATCCAGCAGCCGCCGGGCGCTTGGCCGGTGATTCCTTGCATCACTTTGCCGTTGGCGATGAGCGGCCCTCCAGTGACTTGCCATCCTTTCGTGTAGTCGGCAAGCGGCTGGTCCCAAATCACGGCGCCGTTTCTTGTGTCCAGGGCGATTAAGTGGTCGTCCGAGGTCGGCACGTACAGCTTATCTTCATAGATCGCCATGTTGCGCTTCAGCCGCTGCCGCACGTCGCTTGGCAATTGCCGGTCGTATTCCCAGAGCAGATCGCCGGTCGCGGCGTTGAGCGCCTGAACGTGATCTCCGTAGCTATCGACGAACAGGACGCCGTCATGTTCGAGCGGAGTGGCCTCATTCGGCCCGATGGGAAGCGACCATGCCCAGACCACCCGGAGGTCGCTCACGTTTCTCTGATTGATCTGCTTCAGCGGACTGAAGCCATGGTCGTCGTACGTGCGCCTCCACAACAGCCACTCACCCGGCGGCGGGTTAACGAGCGCGGCGGCTGTCACCGGCGTAATGTTCGCGGCTGGATCGCTGAGTTTCACCACCGGGATCGGCGGAGCGAGAGGGGAAAGCGGCATCATGGGCGCGGAGCGGGCCGTCGCGTTTTTCGGGATCGTCATCGCGGCAAGCGCTTTCGCGGACGTTGGCATTTGGGTGGCGGCCGGCTCGACGCCATTTCGCTCCAGAATGAATGCGATTAACTCAGCGGTCGTTTTGGCGCTGAGGCTTCCCGGGTTATCGGGCGGCATTTTGGACTGGATGTACGTGAATAGCGAGTCCACGGTCTTCCCGCCCCAATTTTCACTGAAGGTTGCGCCAGCAAGAGCGCTGGTGAATTCTCCGCCATTCAGATTCTGTCCGTGGCACGCCGCACAATTGGCCGCGTATGCCTGTTGGCCCTGCGCTGCTTGCTGCGATGTGAAGGTGGCGATCTTCCGCGAATCTGGCTGTTGCGCTGAAACCCTAACCGCCGAAGCGCAGACCATCAAGGCGGCGGCCAGAAATATCAATGCCGTCGGTCGGCAAAACAGGCGCAAAACAGCAGGCGCGAGCAAATTGAGCCTCTGAACCGAAGTGTTCTGAAGTTTCATTCACCGCTCCCCTCAGGCGCATCGACTTCGGACGCGCAATCCGGCGTGCATTGCACCACTTCTGCCGCCGGACGCCAAGAGTTTTCTTGCGCGCGGTCGCAAGCAGCCACGATGCGCGCAAACAAGAAAACTCATCACCGATTCAAACAATTCGGTCTAAGATGTCGCAACCGTGTACGGCGAATATGGCAAGTCGATCGGCCCAAAACTTCTGATCACGATCCTGCACGCTGCCGCTCTCTACGTTGTGTTCTGGCTCTTGTTTCGGGGAGGTCTCGTCGCTCTCTCGCTCTACACCGGCCGCTCTTTTCTGCCCGGAGCGCTATCGAGCAGGGCCCTGCTTTTCGCCTGCGCCGCGGTTTACTTCTTGAGGATTGTTTTTGGCTGCTTCTATCTGATTCGGCGCCGAATACGGTGGGGCGAGGCGGCAGGCATCGCATTCTTCGTATTCCTCGTGCACATTTACTTCGCGCTGCTGGGTGGCACGTATCCGCACGCTCCAGGCGCGGTCGCCGTCTTCGGGACGTCCCTCTACGCGGTTGGGTCTTACTTGAATACCGGCTCGGAATGGGCGCGCCTGGCGTGGAAGCGAGACCCGACGCATCCGGGGGCGCTTTACACGGGCGGTCTGTTTCGCTATTCCCGCCACATCAACTATTTCGGCGACGAAATTCTCTTCATCGGATACGCGCTCGTCACCAACTCCGCTTGGGCTCTTATAGTTCCCGCCTTTATGTTCCTGGGGTTCGTGTTCGCCAATATCCCGTCGCTTGACCGATATCTCGCCCGAAAATACGGCAATGAGTTCGAGGACTACGCCAGCCGGACGAAAAAATTCATTCCCTTTGTCTACTAGCGATGGGAATCCAGATCAACGTGCATTGAAACGGGTGATCCGACGGGATCAGTGCTTGGAGTGGCCCGCGCCCACAGGTTCCCCGTGTTCGTGAGACGGCGCGGGCGTGTTCGCGGCGGATGGGCCGGCTGATGCCAGGGAAACGGGTGATGTCGGTGTGGCCTGCGCCGGCTGCGCTTCGGGCACTTCTGCTTCCCAGTCGCATCCTTCTTTGATGCACGCACGCAAATTGCCGTGTTTGGTGCGCTTCTCCACGATAAACGGCGCGCCGCATTTTGGGCATGGTTCGTTAATCGGCTCATGCGGCGTAGTGAAATCGCATTCCGGATAACGGCTGCAGCCGTAGAAAACGCGCCCGCGCCCGCGTCCCTTGGCTGTCCCGCGGCGCACGAACTCGCCCTGGCCGCATTTCGGGCACTTGATGCCGAGCGTGACCGGGCGAGTATATTTGCACTTCGGGTAGTTTTTGCAGCCAATGAAATCGCCATAGCGGCCTTGGCGTTTCAAGAGTTGCGCGCCACATTCCGGGCAATCCTCGTCCAAAGGAATATCCGGCTGCCGCGCGATTTTTGTTCCCGTGACGAGCCGCCGAGTGGTTTTGCAATTCGGATACCCGGTGCAAGCCAGGAACGCGCCGAAACGTCCGCGCTTGATCACCATCTCCTTGCCGCAGTTATCGCAGTATTGCGTGGTGGTCGCTGCATCCGAGTCGTCGGAATGCGCTTCCGCCAGATCGCGAATGAAATCGCATTCCGGATATCGCGAGCATCCGAGGAAAAAGCCGTGGCGGCTGATACGCTCGAGCAACTCTCCCTGGCCGCACTTCTCGCATTTCTGTCCGGTCGGAATGCCAGCCTTGTAGGAAGCCATCGAGTCCGACGCGTTTTCCAGATCCTGCTCGAAACGATCCCAGAACTCCTTCACCGAGGCGCGCCAGGGCCGCTTGCCCTCTTCGATGTCGTCGAGCTCTTCTTCCATTCGCGCCGTGAAGTTGACATCGAAGATGTCCTCGAAGCTTTTGACCAACAGGCCGCTCACGCGTTCTCCGAGCAAGGTTGGCGTGAACCGGCCCTGGTCTTTCTTCACGTATTCGCGTTCGACAAGCGTGGAAATAATGGCGGCATAGGTGGACGGCCGCCCGATACCCTTTTCTTCGAGCTCCTTGACCAGAGTCGCTTCGGTGTACCGCGGCGGAGGTTCCGTGAAATGCTGTTCGGGGCGAATCGTCTCCAAACGCAATTCTTCTCCTTCGCGCACCCGCGGAAGAGCGCGGCTTTCGGAATCGTCTTCGTCTTTGTCCTCGTCGTCTTCTTTTACGGACTGATATGCGGCTAGGTACCCGCTGAACTTCTCCACCGAACCGCTGGCACGAAATAGATAATCGCCGGCGGTGATCTCGATGGTGGTCTGATCGAAAACAGCCGGGACCATCTGCGAGGCCACGAAGCGCTGCCAGATCAGTTGGTAGAGCTTGAACATGGATTCGTCGAGATGAGGCCTGACGCTTTCGGGCGTGCGCGCCACATCGGTGGGACGAATGGCTTCGTGGGCTTCCTGCGCGTCTTTTTTGGATTTGAAGAAGTTCGGCTTCTCCGGCAGATACTTTTGGCCGAACTTTTCCCCGATGTGCTCCCGTACTTGCGAAAGGGCGTCGGTGGACACGTGCACCGAATCTGTGCGCATGTAGGTGATCAGTGCGACCGAGCCTTCGCTGCCTAGTTCGACGCCTTCGTACAGCCGCTGTGCCAGCATCATGGTCCGTTTGGCGGTAAAGCGCAGCCGGTTGTAGGCGGCCTGCTGGAGCTTTGACGTGGTAAACGGCGGCGGCGCGAACCGGCGCTTTTCCTTTTGCGCGACGTTTGAAACCTGCCACGTGGAGCGCTCAAGATCGGCAAGAATTCGCTGGGCTTCGGCTTCGTCGGGAATCTCCAGATCCTCGCCCCTGCGCTTGACCAGCTTGGCTTCAAACGCCGGCGGCTCGCCCGCAGCGAGCAATGCGTGAATGGTCCAGTATTCTCTTGGAACAAAAGCACGTATCTCCTGCTCGCGCTCGACGATCAACCTTAGCGCCACGGTCTGCACGCGGCCTGCGGACAAGCCCCGGCGGACCTTGTTCCAGAGCAGCGGCGACACTTTGTAGCCGACGATTCGGTCTAGTACGCGCCTGGCCTGCTGCGCATCCACAAGATGCTCATCGACTTTGGTGGGCTTTTCAAATGCGGCGCGAATCGCTTTCTGCGTGATCTCGTTGAACATCACCCGGGCGAATTTCGCGCGCTCGGCTTTGTTTTTCGCTAGCGCTTGTAGCAGGTGCGCTGAGATTGCCTCGCCTTCGCGGTCAGGGTCGGTGGCTAGATAGACGTTCTCAGCTGAATCGGCTGCCGCCTTCAACTGGCCGATAATTTTCTCTTTATCGGGAATGATCTCGTAGGTAGGCTCGAATATGTTCTCCGCCGTAACCGCGACCTGCTTTTCCGGTTTCGCCTTGGCTTTGCCTTTTCCTTTCTTTGACTTACGCTTCGGCTTTCCATTTTGCTCACCGGGCAGAAGGATTCCGATCGTCTTTTTCGGCAGGTCCATCACGTGGCCGTAAGAAGCCTTTACGGTGTACCCCCGCCCTAAATACTTATTGATAGTCTTCGCCTTAGCTGGCGACTCGACGATTACAAGTGATCTGACCATACTTTTAATTATATTCCTCGCGCCACGCTGGCTGCTGAATCCTGATACCTGGGCACCCGCGCCCAAAAGCTCAGCAACGCCCTTCCGGCGACCTGCTATGCTCATCCATCCTAACCCTGGTTTGGCCGGGGGATTACAGCAGGACTTTCACGAATTGCTTGCCAGGTAACTGGCGTACCACACCTTTCAGCTCCAGGTCAAATAGCGCGGCCAAGACTTCCGAAGAGCTCAAACCCGAATTTTCCACCAATTCGTCCACGTGCCGCGACTCGTCCACCCTGAGCAGGCTATACAGCGGCCTTTCCGCCGGGGTTAAATCCTGCTCGACCAACGCAGCGCGATCTTCGGGCGTAGCGGTCTCGACCGGCATCAGTTCCGCGCGGACAGCAGTCGGAAGCTCCTCAATCACATCCTCCCAGCTGGTCACCAACTTCGCGCCCTGCTTGATCAGTTGATTGGGACCAAAGCTTGCGGGTTGTGTGGCGTTTCCTGGGACTCCGAAAACCTCGCGGCCAAATTCCATCGCGAGGCGCGCAGTGATGAGCGACCCGGAGTATTGGGCTCCCTCGACAACTACTACACCGAGGCCGATTCCGGCAATGATGCGGTTCCGAATCGGGAAATTCTGCGGTGCCGGAAAGGTTCCCAAGGGAAACTCCGAAATGATTACCCCGCGCTGCTCAATCTCCTCAAATATCTTTTTGTTCTCCTTCGGGTAGACCACATCGATTCCGCATCCGAGTACTCCCACAGTTGCCCCGTTCGCCACGCTCAATGCTCCCCTGTGAGCACTGGCATCGATTCCGCGAGCTAGACCACTGGCGATGACAAGGCCTCGGGTAGCAAGTTCCCGCGCTAGCCTCTCCGCCATTTGATTCCCGTAGGGCGTGGGGCGACGCGCGCCTACGATAGATATCACGTGCCTTCCGAGAAGTTCTGTATTTCCTTTAACATACAGGAGTGGTGGCGGGTCATATATTTCCCGAAGCCGGGCGGGATACTCCGGCTCGTCCCAAGTGAGCAAGCGGCATCCCGTCGCTTGGGCGTTCGCCAGCTCCTTGGCTGCGGCGCTCAGCGGCTGGCGCGAATGGATCGCTTGAGCCACCGCTGCCGGCAGGTGCTGCCCCTCGAGTGCCGTGAGCGAAGCCGCAAATATCGCGTCCGGGCTTCCGAATTCGCGCAGCAACTTCCCAGCTGACCGGGCACCCAGGCCAGGCGTAAGAGCAAGTGCGAGCCAGCCTAGATAGTCATCGGGATGCATGAATTTGGCATTGAGAGGGGAAACCAGCAGAGGTTACGCATGGGTCGAATACGCTGTCAATATAGGGAATCTACACTAACTGCGAGCGCTCGGAGCAGCTGCCTTATTTGGATAGGCCCCAAATGGATGAGACCGCCAATTCGAGCGAATTCCCGTCTGGGTCGCGGAAATAGACCGACGGCGGCTGGCCCTCAAATGCGAACTCCTTTTCGATGGTGACGCCGCAGTCCCGCAGTCGCTTTCGCCATTCCGGAAGATCTTCTGGATCAACTCGAAACGCCACATGACCGGAGCCCACGGTTCCGTGAGGCGGCAACTCGCCGCCCTTGCGCGTGATTTCCGCGCGAAAGAGAAGCAATACGCTAGGTCCGGCGCCCACCTGCAATGCGGCGCCACGCCCACCGGCGAAGTATCCATTTTCGATTCTGCGCAGTCCTAGAACGCTCTCGTAGAACGCGACGGCGCGTTCCAGATCGCTCACGTAGAGAGACGTCTCAAGGACCGCTTTCGGCGAAGCATCCATGCTCAAACACTTGAAGCAAGTATAGCTCCGGCAGCGGCGTGGCGCGATTGTGCTATATTCTTGAAATTGGAGCTGATAATCGGACTGTGAGCAGACTGCGCATCTCCGTTGTGGAGTTCCTCAATACCGCACCCCTTGCATGGGGCTTTACGGACGGGCCGCTTTCCGGCAAGTACGATTTATCATTTGCCGTCCCATCGATTTGCGCGGAGCAGCTCCGCAACGGCAACGCCGATATTGGAATCATCCCCGCGATCGAATACCAGCGCATGAGCGGCGTTGTGGCGTTGCCCGGGATGGCCATCGCTTCAAAGCGCGAAGTCCGCAGCCTGCTGGTGGTAGCGAAAAAACCGATTGAACTTGCCAGGCGCATCGCGCTCGACACGAGCTCTCGCAGCACCGTGGCGCTCGTCCGCATGCTCGCTTCGGACCACTGGAAAATTTCCCCTGAATTTGTCGACGCCGCCCCCGAGCCATCGGAAATGCTGAAATCCGCCGACGCTGCTCTTGTGATCGGCGATCCGGCGCTTGAAATTTCACTCAAGATGGACGCGCTTGCGGGCAAGGCGCCGAGCGGCGAGCAATGCTGCCAGGGCGATCCGGACGATATGCCGGTGCCGGGATTCGAGACTCTCTACGTGTATGACGTAGTCCATCAATGGCGGCAGCTGACGGGACTCCCGAGCGTATTGGCCATCTGGGTGGGCCGCCGTGACGCGGTTACGCCGGAAGTAGTGGCCGATTTTCTCGCTTCGAAAAAGTATGGCCGACAGCACGTTCGCGAAATCGCGGAAGCGGCGTCGATCAAGCTCGATTTGCCTCCTCGATCCCTGGAACGCTATCTCACGGAAAATATCAATTTCGATCTTGATGAAGAAAATCTCGCTGGGCTCCGCGTGTTTTTCGAGAAGGCGGCGGCTGCGGGATTAATCCCTCGCGCGCGTCCCATCGAGTTTGCCGGTTCCGAGGATTCGAACACGGAAAAGCGCGCCAGCCATTCGGTGCGTCTCTAACATGAGCCTGACACCGCAAGAAGCTCTCGATCTTTTCAACTCCGACGACCTGATCGGCATCGGCATGGCCGCCAACGAGGTCCGCCGCGCCAAGACCGATCCACGCGTGGCCACCTACCAAATCGATCGCAACATCAACTACACGAACTTCTGCACCGAGTATTGCTCGTTTTGCGCCTTTTACCGCCCGCTTGGCTCGAAAGAGGGCTATATCCAGCCTCTCGACGCGATTTACCAGAAAATAGAAGAGATGCTCGCGCTGGGCGGCAATGGCGTGCTGCTGCAGGGCGGTTTGCACCCCGATCTAAAAATCGATTACTACGAAAATCTGCTACGCTCGATTCATGAGCGCTATCCGCAGGTTCATTTACACTGTTTTTCGGCGCCCGAAATCCTGTGCATCGCCGAAGTATCGAATCTCTCGATTCGCGACACAATCATTCGTCTGCGAGACGCCGGCTTGCAGTCCATCCCGGGCGGCGGCGCCGAAATCCTCGATGACGAAGTTCGCCACCGCATCGCGCGCCTGAAGTGCAAGTCGGATGAGTGGGAGTCCGTACATCGCGAGGCCCATAAGCTCGGCATGCGCACCACCGCCACGATGATGTTCGGCTGCGGCGAGGAATACCGCCATCGCGTGAATCACCTCGAACGCATCCGGCGCATTCAGGAGGATGGCGGTGGCTTCACCGCCTTCATCCCGTGGATTTTCGCGCCTGAAAACACGCCTTTGGGCAAAAAAGTCTCGGAGACCACTGCCGTCGATTACCTGAAAACGCTGGCGATCAGCCGCTTATACCTCGACAATATCGATCATATTCAATCGAGCTGGCTCACGCCCGGAATCAAGGTCTGCCAGATCGGCCTGCAGTTCGGCGCGGACGACGTGGGCAGCATCCTGATCGAGGAGAATGTGGTGTACGCGGCCGGTGTCCGCAACCGCACCAATGAAGAAGAATTGCGCCGGATCATTTCCGACGCCGGCTATATTCCCGCGCAGCGCGACACGCTCTATCGCTCCTACGCGTTGAAGCCTCTACAGCCAGCCTAAAATTTCCGCCTGGATTTAAGATCATCTGCCGGCATCGCCGTGCGCAAACCGGTTTACGGCTTTGGATGAACTTCGATGATTACGTCGCTTCCTTCGGCAAGTTCCAGTTTCTCGGCCGGGACGAAAACTCCGCGCTCGAATCGCGCTCGTATTCGGCGCGGCTTGGCGGGTTCCGGCGCTCGCCGGCTGGCATTCGTTTCGCTGATTTCCGGGACCGTCGGCGCCACTCCATCGAGAGCGGCGTTCGCGAGCGCATCCGCATCGCGATTTTGCTCGCGCCGCACATGCTCAATTGTGAAGTACGGAAGTTGCCGGGCCAGCTTCATTGCGCGTTCGTGCAGGGGCTTTAGGTCCGGACTTTTCACCTTGTACCGGCCCTGTATCTGGCGGACCAGCAATTCCGAGTCACTCCGAATCCGCAGCGCTCGAATGCCGCGGCTCGCCGCATAGTCGAGCGCCGCCAAGAGTGCGTAATATTCCGCCACGTTGTTGGTATCCCGGCCGAGCCGCTTGCCCAATTCGAGGATCACGTTTCCGTTTGGATCTCGCACGACCACCGCATAGGCCGCGGGCCCTGGATTTCCGCGTGATGCTCCATCGATGTTCGCGATGTGTACGCCCGCGGGAGGCGCGGCCGGGGCGTCTGCAAAAAGGCGTGCGCTCGCCGCTGGAAATTTTTGGGACGGCGTCATGGGAGCATGCCGCCGCGGAAAAGCCCGCGGCGATTCAATGGGCGTGAATCACGCACGGGGAGCCGCGGCTGTGGAGGTGTCATCTCCCGTGGAAGCCGCGGATGCGCTGGATTCTTCCGGCTCGACATAATACAGAATTCGCGTGCAGGTCTCGCAATGAAACATTTCCTCGCTCCCCCTGCGCCGCATTTCTTGAAACACGTGCGGCCGGACGCGCATCCCGCACGCGCTGCACTTTTCGTCGCGCACTTCCGCCAGCGCCACGCCGTTGTGTTTCTTCGCGATCCGCTCATAGTGGTCAACCAAATTTTCGGGAACGCCGGCAATCGCGCGCGCCCGCTCCGCGTTCAATTCGGCCAGTTCCTTTTCTGTTGCGGTCCGATCGGCCTCGATCTTCGCGCGTGCGTTGCGGGCGACCTCCTCCACTTCCTTCAGGAGCTTTTCCGCGGCCTTGACGCGCCGGTCGTATTCTTCCGCCGCCACCATCTGTTCCAGCAGGCGGTCTTCTGCTCTCGCAATTTCGGCCTCCGCCGCTTGCACTTCGTGTTGCAGCGCCTTGTATGCCTCGTTTGTCTTTACTTGCGCCGTCTGGTCCTTATACTTGCGTACCCGCTCCTTCCACTGCTCGACGTCGAGCTCATATTTTTTCCGGTCGCGAATCGTCGCGAGTTGCGCGGCCTTGCTGGACTCCAGTTCGGCTTTGGCGCTCGACACTCGTGCTTCCACGTCGGCGATTTTCTTCGGAAAAGTACCGAGGCGATCCCGCACTTCTCGCAGCCGCGCATCAATGTTTTGCAGGTCGAGAAGGCTCTGGAGGGCTTTTTGCACGACACGCTCATTCTAGCACAGCGCCGATTGGCCACATGATTCGGCGAGACGCCGCCCCGCGCTGATGGATCATAAATGGCGCTTGAAGAATGCGATCGCGCGCCGCCACGAATCCGCCTGCGCGGCCGCGTCTGCTTCCGGGCTTCCTCCCAGGGAAAATCTGGCCCCGCGCAGGTGCTCGTGCCAGTTGCTTCGTGCGGTTGTCGGCAGATGGGGATACCGCAGCGAATGTCCTGCCCCGGGATAGTGCAGATGCTCCACTCGGTGCCCCAAACGCCGCTTTTTCAGCCGCGCGACAATCGCCTCCGCCATTTCTTCCGCCGGCCACACGTGGTCGTCGCCTCCGGATATGAGCAGCATCGGACCGTTCACTTGCTCGACGGGTATGGCCGCGCGTTCGACCGCCTCCGCATTTCGCAATCCGGCGTGGAATAGGTCCCGGAACATCACTGGCCTTCTCATCGCCACCACGGGAAAGGCAGAGCGCCACATGAAGCGCCGCAGCGGAAGCGGCGCGGATGGCATCGGTTCTCCTCGCCAAGTCCAGGCCGGAATAGCTTCGCCCGAACTTTGATCCCGCCCCCCGGAGTCCCATGCCACCGAACTGGGTGCGTACGCGACAACTGCGCGAAGCTGATTTAATCGCGATGCCGCGAGCAGAGCGAGCTCCGCTCCTCGTGAAACGCCCAGCACTCCGATCCGGTCCGCATCGATCTCGGGCTGCGAGGCGAGCCACGTGACCGCGGATTCGACGTATTCCACGGGAACTCGATGCAGCCATTTCGGTCGCGGCGGCACGCCGAAATACGCGAGCGCAAGCGTTGCGAAGCCGTGCCGCGAAAGAACCGCGGCCTTGTCGAGATCAAGTCCTCCGCCTCCGCCGCTCAGGACGATTACGGCCGGTGCTCCTCCGCTCGTCGCGTGCAAGGAGGGGGGCAGAAAGAGCCGGCCAACGCGCCCGTTGAGTGGCCCGGGCTCTGAATCAACTGCAGCGTCGGGTGCATGGCTGCTGTCCGGCGCGACGTCGCGCGTAACCGTTCCTCGCGCTCGAAAATTGCGCTCGATTCGCCCGCAGACGATCACGGACCGGTCCACCTCAGCCTCCAACCGAACCGCATGGGACATGGAATCGTTTTTCGTGAACGTTGCGCGCGCGCGATGGCCGTCACTCTCGTTCGCCAGCCGCATCGACCAGAACAGCCCCATTGGCGAGACTCCCTGGTACGTTCCGCCGCCAGACTCCTGCGTGGTCACATCCACCACTCCGCGCGCGTCGGCGCGAAATAGCGCCTCGGAGCTCCACTCCCGGTTTTCGTCATCTTCGGTCGACGCGCGGATGCGCACTCTTTGATTTGGCGCGAGCCCGCTTAATCGGACGTGAATCTCTTCGTCAATAAACGCGCCGTTGGCCGGGATTTCAAATTGGATCGCGCCGGCCGAACGCAGGTGAGGTGTGCCCGAGGAACTCTCCATGGCCCAACGCAACCTTATACCATATCGTGCGCCTCCCCGGCCTTAAGGCCCCGGCAGTTTGTCCTTGCGCTGAGCGTCGGTACCGTCTTTTTGCCGGGTACGGCCGGGACAGATCGTATTGGTTACGGCGCCGCCTGAATCTCCAGGGTCTGGTCGATCGAGTAACTTGCGCAGCCCGGATCGGTTGCCGCCGGGCACTGCGCCACGATCTGAAAGCCGTCCGCCGACGTATTCACGTCGTACGTGTATCCGTCGCGGCCGGATTTCCGAAGGCTCAGCGCGCCGCTCGAAACGAGGTCGTCCATTGATCCGTATGCGCCGTGCTCGGCTTGATAGATGCGCTCCGCCTGCGCGATCGACAACAGATCATTTTTCACGCCCATTACGTCGATGGTCTGCGCTGGCGCCGATGCGCTGCTGACGGATGCCGATTTCTCAAAGTAAAACTTGTATGTGAGCCCACCAATCAGAACCACCAGCAGGAGTCCGAGAACGCTTCCTAAGCCTCGCATAAGCACCCCTCGCGCGCAGCCATCGCGCCCGCGCCAATAAAATAATGACTCGACGCTGCTTCTCACCATCAAACCATGCGATGGGGGCAGCGGCTCAACAATGGAAGTCGGAGGTTCGTATCCGCTAACGTCGTCCCGCCGCGCGGAATCGCTGTAACTCCATGGTTATGCTGATTTATGATGGAAGATCGCGCCGCTGGCGCGAGGTCTTGGAGGAAAGACGAATGTCGCGCTGCTCACGATCGATATCCACGGCCGTCGCTCTGCTCGCTTGCCTTTTGCTCGTTCCGGCTGTACCGCTCGGCGAGAGGGCGACCGCGTCGGCCCAGGACAACAACGACGGCAATATTCTTCGCGCCACGCTTCCCAATGGCCTGCGCGTGATCGTGGTTCGCGATTCGCTCGCGCCCGTTGCGACGGCGGTGATGAATTACAAAGTCGGCTCCAACGAAGCGCCCGCCGGGTTTCCCGGAATGGCGCATGCTCAAGAGCACATGATGTTCCGCGGCAGCCCCGGCCTTTCCGCCGATCAACTGGCGGAGATTACCGCGGCGATGGGCGGCGATTTCGACGCCGACACACAAAATACCGTCACCCAGTATTTCTTCACCGTTCCGGCGGAGGATCTCGGCGTTGCCCTGCACGTCGAGGCCCTGCGCATGTCCGGCGTGAACGATTCGGCGGCCGAATGGGAAAAAGAGCGCGGCGCAATCGAGCAGGAAGTCGCCGCTGATCTCTCGAATCCGATTTACGTATTCGAAAAGAATTTGCTCGCGAAAATGTTCGAGGGCACGCCGTATGAATTCGATGCACTCGGCACGCGCCCTTCGTTCGATAAGACCACCGCCGAGATGCTACGGAAGTTTTATTCCACGTGGTACGCGCCGAACAACGCCGTTTACATCATCGTCGGGGACGTCGATCCACCGGCGGTGATGGCGCAGGTGAAGGAACTTTACGGCAAAATCCCCGCGAAGAAGCTTCCCGCTCGTCCAGCGGTAAATCTTCAGCCGGTCAAAACCGGCACGCTGAATCTTCCGACGGATTATCCCTTCGGAGTCGCGGCGATTTCCTTCCGCATGCCCGGAATGGATAGTCCCGATTACGCCGCCGCGCAGGTGCTTGCGGATGTGCTCAATAGCGAGCGTGGCACGCTCTACGCGCTGGTCCCCGAAGGCAAGGCGCTGTTTGCCGAGTTCGCCAGTTTCAGCAATCTTCCGAAGGCAAGTCTTGGAGTCGCCCTCGCCGGATACCCGAAGGGTGGCGACGGCAACGGACTGGTCCGGGAGATCCAAAAGATTCTCGCGGATGACGTGAAAAACGGCATTCCCGCCGATTTGGTCGAAGCTGCGAAGGCCCATGAAGTCGCCGATGCCGAGTTCCGCCGCAATTCCATTTCCGGCCTGGCATTCGAGTGGTCGAATGCCGTAGCGGTCGAAGGTCGCAATTCGCCTCAAGACGATATCGACGCAATTCGCAAAGTCACTCCGGCCGACGTGAATCGCGTTGCGGCCGAGTACCTGCGGCCCGAACACTCCATCTTGTCCGTGCTCACGCCCGAAGAATCCGGAAAGCCCATTTCGCAGAAATCCTTCGGCGGGCAAGAGTCTTTCGCCCCGTCTGAAGTGAAGCCGGTCGCGCTGCCGAAATGGGCTGAAGCAGCCCTCGCGCGCCTCGCCGTTCCCAAGATGCCGGTGCATCCGATCGAATCGAAACTCTCGAACGGCATCCGCCTCATTGTCGTTCCCGAACATGTGAGTCAAACCGTCAGCGTGTACGGAGAAATACGCAATAATCCGGACGTCCAACAGCCCGAGAGCCAGCAGGGCGTTGCGGATGTGTTGGGTCAGCTCTTCGACTACGGCACCACGACCCTTGATCGCATTGCTTTTCAAAAAGCGCTCGACGATATCGCCGCGCATGAATCGGGCGGGATCAGCTTTTCGCTTCAGGTCTTGCCCGATCATTTCGATCGCGGTGTGCAGTTGCTGGCCGATAACGAACTTCATCCGGCGTTGCCGCCCGACGCTTTTAAGATCGTGCAGATGCAAACCGCTCGCAGCGTGGCAGGCGAACTCGAAAGCCCGGGCTTTCTGGCGGAAATTGCGCTCGATAAAGCCCTCTTTCCGCCTTCCGATCCTGCAATTCGCCATGCCACGCCGCAAACCGTGGAATCCCTCACGCTCGCGGACGTCAAAAAATATTATGACGCGGCGTATCGTCCCGACCTCACGACCATCGTGGTGATCGGCGATATTTCGCCGGACGAGGCAAAATCGGAGATCGAGAAATATTTCGGCGGTTGGAAGGCGGAGGGTCCGAAGCCCGATACCGACTATCCGGAGGTGCCGGACAACAAGCCATCGAGCAACGTAGTGCCCGACAAGAGCCGCGTGCAGGACCAAGTGAATCTTGCGGAGACGATTCAATTGACCCGCTTCAGTCCGGAATATTATGCGCTTGAACTTGGGAATCACGTCCTCGGCGGCGGCTTTTACGCCACGCGTCTCTACCGCGACTTGCGCATGAATGGCGGCCTGGTTTACTACGTCAATTCCAGCTTCCAATTCGGCCGCACGCGAACGGTTTACAGCGTGACCTATGCGTGCGATCCGCCGAATGTTTCCAAGGCGCGGGCGATCGTCGTCGATAATTTGCGCGCGATGCAGAAGCGCCCCGTGACGCCCGGCGAACTGCGGCAGGCGAAAGCGCTGCTGCTCCGCGAAATTCCGCTTTCGGAAGGCAGCGTCGGCAGCATTGCAAACGGCCTGCTTTCCCGATCGATCATCGGGCTGCCGCTCAACGAGCCGGAAATCGCGGCGAAGCATTACGTGAAACTTGACGCTGCCGCTGTCCAGACCGCATTCGCGAAGTGGGTCCGCCCGGACGATCTGGTGCAAATCGTGCGCGGACCGAATCCGCGGTAGCGTGGAAGCCAATGGACGCGGCACCGATCCATCGCACGGTCTCCGTGCGCCGCGATGTCCCGGGCGCATGGTTGCGCGTGGAGAATGGCTATTTTACCGTGAGGATCACCTTGCCGAGATTTTTGCGCTCCTGCACGTATTGGTGCGCGGCGGCGGCTTGTTCCAGCGGAAATGTCTTCGAGATCATCGGCTTGATTTTCCCCGCCGCGTACAGCCGAAAGATTTCGTTCATTTCGGCGTGCAAATGATCGCCGCGCTGGCGCGCCTGGGTTAGATTTACGCCGATCACCGCGGCCCCTTTCTTCATCAGGTCCAGCGGATTGAACTTTGGGGTCTGCATCAGAGCTTTGGCTCCGCGCAGCCGGTCCATTTTCCCGTCTGGAGCGGCCGCCACGGAAAATCCGTACGCCACGAGCTTTCCCGTGGGGGCCAGGCAATCGTAGCTTTTCTCCCACGACTTTCCGCCGATCGGATCCATCACCATGTCGACTCCACCCGGCGCGTATTTCTCCACGACTTCCACGAAATCCGACTTTTCGTAATCGATGGCGTGCTGCACGCCGATCTTCCGCAGATATTCCTGTTTTGCGGGACCGGCCGTGCCGAAGACGAATAATCCCCGCGCTCGCGCCAGTTGCACCGCCGCCGTGCCCACGCCGCCGGCCGCGCTGTGAATCAAAATTCGCTGGCCCGGTTGCATGTTGCCCATCGTGATGATCGCTTCGTACGCGGTCAGATAATTGACGGGAATCGCCGCACCGTCATTGAATCTCATGCCCGCGGGCAGACGGTACACGGACGCGGCAGGAACCGCGACCCATTCGGCGTAAGCTTTGAAATCGGTGAGAGCGACAACGGCTTCTCCGGGGCGCAGGTTTTCGCCATGCTCCTGCGCGCCAGATTCCGCCGCCTTCTCCACCACGCCCGCAACCTCGATCCCTGGAATGAATGGCGGTTTTGGCGAATCGAGATAGAGTCCCATACGTTGCAGCAGATCGGCGAAGTTCACGCCGACGGCCTTCACGCGAATCAGCACTTCGCCCGGCTTGGGCTGCGGATCGGGCGCCTGTTGCACTTCCAGAACTTCGGGCGGCCCATACCTCCGTACGACCAGAGCGCGCATCTAATTCTCCTTCCGCCGGACACGCGAAAGTCCCCGCCGGTTGTTTTGCGCCGGGATGAAAACAACCACCGGGGTTTTCGTTTGGTTTCGGCGGCATCCTATCTTAAACTGATGAGCCTTGCGCCACGATGAAATCTGAGACGAGAGCAAAAGTCCTTTCTGTAGGCGCGGCAATTCTGGCCGCCGCCTGGGTTTGCATGGCCGCAAACGCCCCGGCGAAATCGCGATCCGAAACTCCGATGCCCGCCGTCCTCACTGCCATGCAGGACGAGCTCAACCAAACCTTCCCGATTCTTTCCAAGGCCGATCCACCCGCATATTTCATCAGCTACACCATTGACGACCAGCAGGAAGCAACTGTTTCGGGATCGAACGGCGCTCTGCTGACCAGTTCGCAGGATCGCGCGCGATGGCTGCAGGTGCAGACGCGCGTGGGTAGCTATCAGCTCGATAACACACACTACATTCCCGGCCAGCAGCCAAGTTGGACCAGCCCGGGCATGGACGTGGTGCTGGATGACGACATCCCCGTGCTGCGCCGCGAGATTTGGCGCGAAACGGACCGCCAGTACCGCGCAGCGGTGCAGGCTTTGATCAAGGTCAAGGCCAGCCAACAGGTGCAAGTGCAGACCGCGGAAGGCGCGGCTCCCGATTTCTCGCCCGAAAAGCCGCACACATTTATCGGCACGCCGGTGGAAATTCACGTCGACCGCAAGCCCTGGGAAGCGCGGGTGCGGAAATATACGGCCGCGTTCAGCGCATCGCCGGTCGTGCTGAATTCGATTGCTACGTTCACGGCGCAGGCCACCAATCAATACCAGGTGAATTCCGAGGGAACGAAACTGGCGTTCGGCCTGGTCCACTACCGGCTGGAACTCTACGTTCAGAGCAAGGCGCCTGACGGGATGGATATCGACCGGTACGCGAACTTTGACTGGCGCGATCCGAGCAAGGCTCCCAGCGACGAAGAAGTGATGGCGCGAATCCACACCATGCTTCAGGAGACGGCGGGGCTCGATAAAGCGCCGCTCGTGAATCCGTACGCCGGTCCGGCGTTGCTCACAGGCCGCGCCGCGGCCGTTTATTTTCACGAAGTTTTCGGGCACCGCGCCGAAGGTTTCCGGCAGAAGGAAATTACGGAAGGCCAGACATTTACGAGCAAGATCGGGCAGCAGATTCTGCCGTCGTTCCTCTCCATCAAGGACGATCCGACGGAGAAATCGCTCGACGGGCAAATGCTGCTCGGATACTACCCGTACGATGATGAAGGAGTGCCGGCCGAGGATGTTCAACTGGTTGATCATGGCGTGCTGAAGACGTTTCTGATGTCGCGCTCTCCGTTGGTGGGAATCCCCCATTCGAATGGGCATGGGCGGCGGCAACTCGGATACGCTCCCGTCGCGCGACAGGGAAATCTGATCGTCACCAGTTCGCGGACGATGACGAACCAGCAACTTCGACAAAAGCTGATCGACTTGGTGAAGGAGCAGCACAAGCCTTTCGGCCTGCTGATCGACGATATCGAGGGTGGATTCACGTTCACGGGCCGCAGCAACCCGCAGGCGTTCCAGGTGATTCCGCTGGTGGTGTACAAAGTATTTCCCGACGGGCGCCCGGATGAACTGGTGCGGGGAGTGAATATCGTCGGTACGCCTCTGGTGTCGCTGACGAAGATCGTGGCGACTGGCGACAAACCCGAAATTTTCAATGGATATTGTGGCGCGGAATCCGGATCCGTGCCGGTAGCCGCCGTGGCCCCCTCGATTTTGATATCCGAACTGGAAGTGCAAAAGAAAGAGACGTCCACCGACCGTCCGCCGATCCTGCCGCCTCCCTTGCACGATCCGGAAGCGAAGGGAGCGGGGCAGTGAAGCACTTGATGAAAGCGGCGACGGCCGCGGCGCTTTTCGTTTTGATTCCGGCTGCTCCGGCTCTGGCGCAAGCGCCGGTGCCAGACAGCGTAAAAGACCTCACTCTGCACGCGATGCATGACGAGATGCAGCGCGCCACCGAGCGGCTGGTCCTGCCCGGGGCGGAAAAACCCTTTTTTATCGAATACCGGCTGCTCGATATCCATATCCGCTCGATTTCGGCATCTTTCGGCGCCCTGCTTTCCGACACGACCGCGAAACTTCGGCTCATGACGGTGGATGTGCGCGTCGGCAACTACCATCTGGACAGCTCTCAATTCGTGAGCAACGACGGATTTCGAGGTTTTCTCGGTTCCAGCGGGCAGGTGGGAATCGATCGGGACTATAATTCGCTGCGGCAGGACTTGTGGCTGGCGACGGACCAGGCGTACAAAGCGGCGCTGACGCAGATGTCCTTGAAGCAGGCTTTTTTGCGCAGCCTGGCCAAGCCGCCGGAAATCGATGACTTCTCGCAAGTGACGCCGCTCGTGAAAATCGAGCCGCGCGTCACGGCGGATTGGACCTCGCGTAATTGGGACGACGAAGCGCGCACCGCGTCCGCCGTGCTGACGAATTTCCCCGATCTCTACGGTTCGCGCGTCCACTACTACCTGATTTACACGACCAGCTACCTGATGACTAGCGAAGGAACGACCATTCGCATGTCGCATTCGTTGGCGGCGATCGAGGCGGCGATGGGCGCGAACGCGGCAGATGGAATGCCGGTTCGCAATTATTACGCGGTGTACGCGGCAACGCCGGCAGCGCTGCCGGACGCGAATGCGGTCTCGCAGGCGCTCTCGCGGCGAGCGACCGAGTTGATGGCGGTGCGCTCGGCGCCGCTAGTGCCGGATTATACCGGGCCGGTGCTATTCGATCCGCAAGCCGCGGGATCGCTGCTGGCGCAAATTCTGGAGCCTTCTCTTTCGGGCGCGCGTCCGCCGCTTTCCGCGACGGAGGATTACGACACATTCATGGAGCGCTTTGGCGGGCGGGACGAATGGACCGATCGCGTGGGCCAGCGCGTGTTGCCGCCGACGGTTTCGCTCTCCGACGACCCGACGCAGACGGCGTTCCAGGGCCAGCCGCTGATTGGAAGCTACGCCATCGACGACGAAGGAGTGCCAGCGCAAAAGGTTCTGATCGTGGACAAGGGCATCCTGCGCGGGTTGCTGATGTCGCGGCGGCCGGGGCCGAATTTTGAAGTCTCCAATGGCCATGCACGTTCGGCGCTGCTGAGCGATCCGCAGCCGCTGAGCAGCAATCTTTATTTCCAGGCGTCGGATGAGATGGATCCATCCGACTTGCGCAAGAAATTCCTGGACGAGTGCAAGGGCGATGGCTTGCCATGGTGTCTGGAAGTGAAGCGCATGGACGATCCGGCGATCTCGTCGCTCAACCAGCAGGATTTCTCGGACTTCGTCGGCGAACTGGGCGGCGACATTGCGAGCGGCGCACGCGTTCCGCTGCTGCTTTACCGCGTGTACGTTTCGGACGGGCACGAAGAGCCGGTGCGCGGCGGAGTGTTCGAAGGGCTGAACATGCGCTCGCTGCGCGACATGTTGGGGGTCGGCTCCGATGCCGCGGTTTACAACTACCTCCAAAATCCGCAAGACGGGCTGGCTGGCACGGCGCTGGGATCGTTTGGTTCCGCCGCGGGCGCTGGCGGCATTCCCAGCAGCGTGATAGCGCCGTCCCTGCTGCTGGATGAAGTGGACGTCCGCGGGTTCCACGGCGAGCCGCGTCGCCTGCCGCTGGTGCCTGCCCCACCTTTGAAGTAGTTCTTCAGCCAGCGCAAAATCCGCGCTTCGCGAACGTGATGGGACGTTCCGGCCTCGAAAGTGGAAGTGCATGATTTTGCAACGGCTTAGCTCGTTGTAAGGTCGATTGAGTGTTCCGCCCTTTTGCGAACGGTTGTTGGTAACAACCGGCAAATAACTAGAAGGGTGATTGAACGACCTAGCGCGGGTGACGCGATGCGAGAGGCGCCATGCTTCGCCTCGGGGTCCCATGCCAGAGCTGAAGCTCGGGCCTCCCAAAGAGCGGAAGCGTGCGGAGGCGCGGCGATTTTTCGCGAGGTCAAAACCACGGGCTTTCATCCTCGAAGCTATGAGGGCAGCTCGCGGGCATGATGCGGAAACCGCGGGGCGGGTTGCGATATGAAGGGCAAGCCTTTCCCTCCGCCAGGGAGCGGGCGTTTCGGCGGCGATTTTGTTTCTCAACCACATCACAGATCGACGGTATCCGAACGGCGGCGAAAAATACTACTGTCCTGAAGGACAGTAATAGGACCGAGTCCGCGAGGCAGGGATTCACGGCGACAGCAGTCACAAACAAAAGTGACGTGCAGCACAGGCGAGAGCGCGCGAGATGAGCGAAGCTTCCCGAGGTGGAAATGAGGACGCCCACGCTCCTAGAATGAAGGCATGGATATGATGTTTCAGGACAGGGTGGATGCGGGGCGGCGAGTGGCCGCGAAACTGGCGGAATACCGCGGGCGGGGGGACGTGCTGGTGCTGGGAATTCCGAGAGGCGGCGTCGGGGTAGCATACGAAGTCGCGCGGGCACTGCATGTCCCACTGGACGTGTTCCTATCGCGAAAGCTCGGAGTGCCGGGGCAGGAGGAACTGGCGTTCGGCGCCGTGGCAAGCGGAGGCATCCGCGTGCTCGATCCAGACCTGATTCGCGAGTTGGACATATCGGACGCGGAGATCGAGCGGATCACGCAGAAAGCGAAGACGGAACTCGAACGGCGCGAAAGAGCGTTTCGCGGCGACAGGCCGGCGCTCGACGTGGCGGGCCGGACGGTGATCCTGGTGGACGATGGGATCGCGACGGGGGCAAGCATGATGGCGGCGATCAAGACGCTGCGGCAGATGCGTCCGGCAAAGCTGGTGCTGGCGGTGCCCGTGGCGCCGGCCTCCACATGCAAGCGGCTGCGCGAGCAGGTGGATGATCTGATCTGCGTGCATGCGCCTGAGCGGTTCTACGCGATCGGGCAATTCTATAGCGATTTTACGCAGGTGTCCGATGAAGAAGTGATTGAGCTGCTGCGCCGCGCAGCAAGCGCGGAGACGGAGCAGCGTGGCTCCAAGACGCGGGGAGGCGGAGCAGGCGGGGAAGACGATAGTGTGGTGGATGAAGCGTCACGCGAGTCGTTTCCGGCGAGCGATGCGCCTGGCTGGATTGAAAATTAGCAAGGCGATTGGATGATTCCGGGCAGAAAATTCGCTGATGACGGCACCGAGCAGGAAGTGTTGATCGAGGCGGGGAAGGCGGCGCTGCAGGGTACGCTCGGAATGCCGAAGGACGCCAGCGGAGTGGTGCTATTCGCGCATGGAAGCGGAAGCAGCCGGCGAAGCCCGCGGAACCGGTACGTGGCGGAGGTGCTGCGCGGGGCGGGGGTCGGCACGCTGCTTTTCGATTTGCTTACGGCGGAGGAAGAATCGGCGGATGAAGCCACCGGCGAGCTGCGCTTCGATATTGTTTTTTTGGCGGAGCGGCTCGCGGATGCGACCCGCTGGTTGATGCGGCAGCCGGACATGGCGGAAATGAAGTTGGGATATTTCGGGGCAAGCACGGGGGCGGCCGCGGCGCTGGTGGCAGCCGCGAAGCTGCGCGACAAGATCGCGGCCATCGTTTCGCGCGGAGGCCGGCCCGATCTGGCGGGCGAGGCGCTGCAGTTCGTAAGAGCGCCGACGCTGCTGATTGTGGGCGAAAATGACGAGCCGGTGATCGGGATGAACCGGCGCGCGCTCGTCGAGCTGGGAAGCGAAGTAAAGCGGATACAGATCGTCCCGCGGGCGACGCACCTATTCGAAGAGCCCGGAACGCTTGAGGAAGTGGCGCGGCTGGCGGCGGAATGGTTCAAGCGGTACCTGGCCGGCGCGCGCACCGGGAAGGCCGCAGCACAGAGGTAACAGCGATCGCTCGCCGCAAGTTATCCCCTAGTTCTCCATTCTTTCGATTGCCTACTTTTCGAGGCGGCCGTAGTAGAGATGCGTGGTGTATTCGATGCGGACGCGGCCACGTTCATGGTGCGCGTCGAAAATGCGGCGGAGCTCGGCGAGCATGGGCTGGTGGTTCGGATGGTCTTTGGGCGGCGAGTACGAAGAGCTGAGCAGGCGGCCGCGCAGTCCATCGAAATCGAAGAGCTGCTCGTTGGGAAACGTGCAGTGGCGCAATTCGCCCGGAGCGAAGAAATCGGCCATGCGCTGATCTTCGGGATAGTGGGCCGAGACTTCGGCGTAGTCAGTGGAGTATGTGCGCAGCAATTGCTCGTAGGCGCGCAGGAACGCGGAGGTTTCGACGCGGCGCTCGTTCCAAACGACTGCGACCCAGCCGGGAGACTTCAGCACGCGGGCGAACTCGATGCGCGCCTTGCGGGGATCGAACCAGTGGAAGGATTGTCCGGCGACGACGAAATCGACGCTCGTGTCCGGCAGCGTGGTGGCTTCGGCCGATCCGGTAACGCTGCGAAATCGCGCATAGGAATGCAAGAATTGCTCGCCGGCGGCGCGCATTGCGGCATTGGGTTCCACGCCGAAGACCGCGTTGCCATGGTCGAGAAACAACTTTGCGAGCAGGCCGGTGCCCGAACCGACGTCCGCGATGGTCGAGGCGGGCGTCAAGCCGGCCTCGTTGCGCAGGGGATCGAGGATGGCCGGCGGATAGCCGGGGCGGTAGCGGACATAGTCCGTAACGCGGGAGGAAAAGCGCTCCTTGGAATCGACACCGGTCACGGGAACTGGCGGAGGAAGCGGACGTCGTTCTGGAAGAGCAGAGGGAGTTCGGTGACGCCGTACTTCATCATCGCGAGGCGGTCGATGCCCATGCCGAAGGCGAAGCCGGAATGCTTTGCGGCATCGTAGCCGTTTTTGACGAAGCCGTACACGGCGGGATTCACCATGCCCGCGCCGAAGAGCTCGATCCAGCCGGAAAATTTGCAGATGCGGCAGCCGCTGCCCGCGCAGACGTGGCAGGTCGCGTCCACTTCGGCGGAAGGCTCGGTGAACGGGAAATAGCTGGGGCGCAGGCGCGTCTTTGTATTTGGGCCGAAAAATTCGCGGACGAAATATTCGACCGTGCCCTTGAAGTCGCAGAAGGTGATGTCCGTATCGACGGCGAGACCTTCGATCTGATGGAACATGTAACCGTGCGTGGCGTCGGGATTATCGCGGCGATAGACCTTTCCGGGCACGATGATGCGCACGGGAGGCGGCTGCTTTTCCATGGCGCGAATCTGCATGGGCGACGTGTGGGTGCGAAGGAGATGCGGTTCGCTGGTGCCCTCGATGTAGAACGTGTCCATATTGTCGCGCGCGGGATGGTGCTCGGGAATGTTGAGTGCCTCGAAATTGTAGTACGGCGTTTCAATCTCCGGCCCTTCGACGACGCTGAAGCCGATGGAAACGAAGATGCGAACCAGCTCCTCGTAAGCCTGGCGGATCAGGTGCTGGGTGCCGAGGGTGCGTTCGACGCCGGGAAGCGAGAGGTCGATGCGATCGCGCGCGGCGGCCGATTCCTGGGACACGGATTCGATTTCCTTGCGTTTTGCCTCGAGCGTCGATTCGACGTGAGCTTTGAACTTTTGAAATTCCTGGCCGACGATTTTTTTCAGGCTGGGAGGAGCGGGTTTCAGCCAATTGTCGCCGATGCGCGTGAGCACGCCGGATTTGCGGCCCGTCCAGTGCGCCGTGAAGGCGGGCCAGTCGCCGGAAGTCGAGCCACGAGAAATTTCCAGGTCGAAGCGCGCGCGGATTTCGGCAAAGCACGAGGCGATTTGCTCGGGCGTGGCGGCGCCGAGCTGGGCAAGGGTCTGAGTTGTGATGTCGAGCGTCATTCAGAAAAGCCGCCGGCGCGCACGCCAGCGCCACGAAACCATCGCCGCGCAAAGGCCGTGAACGGGCACAGCCGAAGATTGCGTGGCTGGAACAGTCAAAAGCCAAGCCATTCGCGAAGGGCGCGAAGGATCGGCACTGAAAAAAACAAAAAGCAACATTCCACAGACGGAGCCAGCCGCGCTACGCGCCGGGCCGCGACGCAGCGGCCGGGGCCGAGCCCAGGTGCTGCTTGGCAGAGGCGACGAGGGCGGCGAAGCCGTCGGCGTCGTTGACTGCCATATCCGCCAAAATTTTGCGATCGAGGCCGATGCCGCCGACTTTCAGCCCGTGAATTAATTGGCTGTAGCTGAGGCCGTTGTTGCGCGCGGCCGCGCCGATGCGCTGAATCCATAGAGTGCGGAAATCACGCTTGCGTGTGCGGCGGTCGCGATAGCTATAGCGCAGCGAGCGATTGACCGCCTCCTTCGCGGAACGGTAGAGCTTGCTCTTAGTGAGGAAAAATCCCTTGGCGTGTTTTAGAATCTTTTTGCGCCGCGCGCGACGCTTGGTGCCGCGTTTTACTCGAGCCATTTCAGTCTTCTCCTTATGCGCGCCGGTGTGGCGCTTACAAACTCACGTAGCCAAAGTCAAGGGGAGACAAAACGAGTCGAGCCGGCCGCGGGTGCGCGGCGGCAGGACGGGTTTGTCTCGTAAACCTTCCACGCGCGGACCGCGCTTCCGCGACCCGCAAATCCGGCCGGCAGGCACCCGTTACGCACTGCCCGGCACGGAAAAACCCGCTGAAACTACTCGATGCCGTAGGGCAGAGAACGGCGGACGTTCGGCGCGTCCGCGGGACTCACTTCCACTTTATTCAGCAGATTGCGCATGCGGCGCGGCTTTTTAGTGCCGAGCAGGTGGCGCTTGCCGGAGCGCCAGCGCAGGACTTTGCCGGTCGATGTAATTTTGAAGCGCTTGGCGGCGCCACGATGCGTCTTCAACTTTGCCTTCTTGTTCTTCGTGGTCACAATTTCCTCGGAGCCGAAATTTTCAGGCCGCGCCTTCGGCCGCCGTATGCGGCGAGCGCGACGACGATGATGAGGCGGACGTGCCTTTCTTCGGGGCCAGCAACGCCAGTAGGATATTGGCTTCCATGCGCGGACCGAATTCGACCTGCGCGTGATCGCCGATTTCCTTCAGCAGGCGTTCCATTTTCGAGCGGCCCACATCCTGATGGGCCATTTCACGGCCACGATGGAAGATCATGGCCTTCACTTTGTAGCCTTCGCTCAAGAATCGGACGATCTGATTTTTGCGCACCTGATAATCGTGCTCCGCGGTGGACGGGCGGAACTTCACTTCCTTGATGTGAGAGCTTTTTTGGTGCCGCTTCGCCTCATGCGCCTTTTTGCTCTGCTCGTAGAGGAACTTTCCGTAGTCCACGAGCTTGCAAACGGGCGGAACGGCGTTCGGCGAGATTTCCACCACGTCCAAGCCGGCGTCGCGCGCTCGTTTCATCGCGTCGAACAAGGACATGACGCCGAGCTGGTTTCCCGCGTCGTCGATCAATCGGACCTCGCGGGCGCGGATGCGCTCGTTGACGCGAAGGCCTCCTACTCCACCTCGTTCTGCGATAAAACCACCTCCAAGGCGCGCTAATGACTTGCTGGCGGCCCGCTTCCCGCCGCTCCGGCGCCGAAACACCGGAGGGACGGACCATTAAGTATAGCACGGGCGCGACATGCGGTCACAAGGCGGTCAATCAGCCGAAAAGGCGATCAATACATTCCCCGTGCCCGAACCCACCACGGCATAGCCTGACCCGATATAGACCATTCCGTTGACGATGGTGGGGCCGATCGCGTCGATGGTGCCGCCGTGAGCCGGGACTTTGTTGACGGTGTCGAAGGGGTGCTTGGTATTGTAGGACCAGATCTCGTGGCCATCGCTGGTGGCGAGGGCGTGAAGCGTTCCGTCGTTTCCGGCAACGAACACGACGCCGGGAATCAGCGATGTGGCCGAGGAATTGGCGACACGCCCAGGAGTGCTGCCGAGCAGGTTGTACCAATCGACCTTCCCGGTGGCGAGTTCGACGGCGACAACACCGCCGGCGTGCAGGCCGTAGTAAACATGCTGATCGTCCGCAGCGCCGCCCCAGACGATGCCGTTGAGTTCGGCGAAAAAGGGGCTTTGGTTCTTGACCGGAGGCGTGACCTTGACCTCCCAGAGCTTTTTCCCTTTTTGGTCAGGGTCGAGAGCGATGATGCGACCGTTTTTCGTGCCGAATACCAGGACACGGTTGCCGTTTGGTAGGGTTCGCAAGATTGGCGAATTGCCGATGTCCTGGTCGGGGCCGTTGGGCTTCGGGCAGTTAGCGGGTTGGTTCGGACCGTTGCAGCCGCCGACGAACGCGTCATTCTTCTCCGCCTGATAATGCCAGAGGATTTTACCGGTTTTCATATCGAGCGCGACGATCGCGTCCGTTGTGGTTGGCACGGGGCGCGATTGCGCGTCTCCGGTACCCACATACACGACGTGGCGCTTCAGATCGAGCGTCGGCGCGCTCCAAATGTCGCCGCCGGAAGGGGCGTAAAGCTGCGTGCCGGCGGAATTTTTGCGGGTGGGCCTGGGAACGCCGACCATATACGCCTTCCAAATGCGCCTGCCGGTATTTGCATCGAGCGCGACCACGCTGCCACGCATCGTGCAGCAGGGGTAGTCGAGCGAAGAGGCGGAAAATTCCTCGGAAGAAGAGACCGGAACGTAATCGACCCCGGCGTAAACGGTCGGTGCGCCAGTGATTCGGGATATGAAGTGCTTCTCGACCTTGGTCTTCCAGAGGAGCTTGCCGGTTTGCGCGTCCAGAGCATAGGCAAATGCATGACCGTCACCAAAATAGGCGGCGTATTTCGCATCACTGCGACCCTTCACGGCCCGGACGGTGATCGCGGTGCGGACGTACCCCTCGGCCTGATACGACCAGTAAACGCAGCCGGTTTGCGCGTTGAGCGAGTAGATGTAGCCGGTATCGGTACCCACGAAGACGCGCCCGGACACAACCGTCGGTTGGCCGTAGGCCGAGAGGCCATCCGGATAGCCGAACGCCCACTTAACTTTGAGGTTGGGAACCTGCTCGGCGGTCAGACCGGCATCCTGAGCGGGTTGAAAGCGAGTGTTTGCGACATCGACGCCCCAGCCGTTCCATTCCGGGCCGGAATCCGGCGCAGCCATGGGCGGGTTCGAATCGCAACGGTTGGGCATGCGTTCCGCACTGCCGGATTGCAAGCTGCCAAGCGGGCGACCGCTCAGGAACGTGGCCATCATTTTGCGTTGATCTTCCGTAAGAGTGGCACCCTGCACTTTCATTACGCCAGTAGTAAGCGCCTGGTAGATGCGCTCGGGAGTCATCTGGCGAATCACAGACGGTTGCGGCGCGCGCGGCACGGCGGGATTGCCATGGCAGCCCATGCAATGTTGCTGGAACAAGGCAATTCCCGACTCGGTGCCAGCCGTGCGGATGTTCGGCTCGCCGTTCGACTGCTGAGCCGACGCAGCCTGCGGTGGCGGTTGCGCGGGGGCGGGCGGAGCGCCTTGCGCGCGAGAGGTAGCTTGCATGCCCAGGGCCGCGAATGTCGCAACAGCCGCGATTGCAGTGATCCGACAGAATCGATTCATTTGCGCGGTGTCCCTTCCCGAGTGGTTATTTGTCGCTGATTCCGCCCCACGGCGAGTGCAAATGATACGGCAGTCCGGAGCCGACCATGATGATGCGGTGAATCTGGCCGTTCTGAACCTTGAATGCCTCCGTCACCTGAATGCTCGAAGGACGGTTGAAAAGACCCGGCATGGTGACGGTCTTTCCGTTGTTGAGGTGAATCGTGTGCACGGTGCCATTCTGATCGAAGGTTACGTTGGCCCAGACGACGCCACGCTCCTGATCGACAATCGGGAAGCGGCGCTGCCAGATGCGGGTGACGACGGCATAGTAGCCGCTGGCGAACTGTGCCTTGCAGCCAAGCGCGAAGGCGTTGAACTCGGCTTTGGGCGAAGGCGTGGGATTGTTGGTGGTCTGCATGCCGTTTTCCATGCGGTTGCAATCGTCGGCGAAAAACGACAGATCGCCCTTACCGGTGTCGTTTTCCAGGTTCGCAAAGTACTTGTTGGCGGTGGCGATCATGCTTGCGCGGGAGACGCGTTCGGATTCGGGAACGGTTTCAGTCCAGATGGGATCAGGCGTGCTGGCGTCGAGCGCGGCGATGCCGGACGGACCCCCGCCGCCCTGGCGGTAGTAGCTCGTCTCGACTTCGGTGATGCGTCCGAGCTGGACGCGAAGCCGCATGCCCATGATCAGCAGGTGATCGGCTTCGTGCATGGTGACCATGCAGCCGATCTGCTCCATGACGACATCGGAGAAGCAGACGCGGAAATGGCCGATGGACGAAGCGGTGCCCCAGAAGCCATCGCCGACGCTCATCAGCTGGTCGTTTTCCGTGTACCTCACATCTTTCGCGAGCGGCAATGACGCCGGATTGTGGGCGACGAGCGCATGGAGATATTCGGTGGCGAGATTTTCCAGGCACGCGCGGTTGCAATCCACGGGAATCGGGCCCGCAGCGTAAGCTTTCCGTGGGGGACGCGCGAGAAACGATGCGGCCAGCAAAACGCCCGCCGCGCAGATCACTAGGAATTTTGCTCGCATGAGGCTCTCTTCTCCTTTCGCCGGGAGTGGCGCTTAATGGCCCGAACCTTCAGTCCAGCCGTTGCCCAGGCCATAGGGCAGCGTCAGGAACGGAAACGCCTCGATCTCGTGAATCTTTCCGCCGCGAATGCCGAACGTTTCCATGGTGTCGAGACAGAGCATCATGGCTGGAGGCGAATTGGGAGGAGCGCCGCGGCGGATGCCGTCTTCCACGAACAGCGGGAAGGTGGCGACGACGCCTTTTTGCTCGTCCACCACCAGCACGCGGCGCGGACGAATCTTCGTAATGAAACTGAGAATTTTGGTGGAGATCTGCTGGGAGCAGGTCATCATGCTCATCTTTAATTGGTACTGGCCCTGCGCCGTATTGGGGTTGGGCAACATGGGCGAGGGCATCATCCGGCCGCCGGGCGGCGGATTATTGACGGTCTGATAGCCGTTTTCATGACGCACGCAATCGTCGGCAAACGCGCCGATCTTGCCGTCGTCGCCTTCGAGCGCGTCGAAATAGGAGTTCGCGGCCCAGATCATCACATCGCGCGGAGTGCGTTCGGAGGGAGGAACGTCCTCGGTGAATCCCGGTCGCGGCGTTTGCAGCAGCGGTAGCGCGGTTTTGTCCACGCCGCGAGTATAAATGTGCTCGATTTCTTCAATTTGATCGCGATCGACCTTGAGCCGGACGGCGACCAGCGAATCCTGGCCATTGATTTTCAGGCGGGCCTGCTCGGCCACTTCGCCATACACGGGATCGGCGACGATGATTTTGAAGCTGGTCGGCTCGACCTTGGACAGCCAGAGCATTCCCTGGCCGATATTAATCTGCGCGGTATTTTCGGTGAAGCGAACGTCGCGCGCGAGCGTGGGAAGCTTCGAGGGATCGTGAGCGAAGATAGCGTTCATGTAGCCATTCATGATGTTGACGAGACACGCGCGATCGCACGGCTTCACGATGGATGGACTCCATTCCGGCGCGGGATACGGCGCGTAAGGCAGCTTCTGCGCGCCGCACCTCGTGGCAACGCCAAGCGGACCGAGGCAGGCCAGCAAAACAATTCCAGTAAAGCGGCAGGTATTCATCGATTCCACCCCCGAGGGCTGGAAACTATAACTTTTTTTGCATGGGTGCAAGGACCCAGGCGGATTTTCTTTACCAACCCGGCAGGAACGGCGGCCGTCAACTATTTCGCGGTGGCATGGCCCGAGGCGACGCAGGCTTCGAGCGCGTCGTGCGTGGCGCGCGTCCAGCGGGGAAGCGCGCGATTTTGCATGTATTCGAGGACGGAGCCGCCGCCGGCAATTGACTCGTTAAATTCATAGAGGATGGGGTTTTCTTCCGGCTGGTCTTCGTCGCGCGGGCGGACGAATTGGACGTTCTGGAATGCTTCGAATTGGGCCGCGACGGCGGGGCAGCGATCGGGCGTGAGGATCCAAACGGCGACTCTCAGATGGCGCTTAAGATCGTTATAGGAGGCGGCGGGCTGCTCGGCGTGAAGCGCAACAAGCTGTTGATAGAGAGACGAACCTTGCGCTTCGCGGAGCACCGCGCGGAGGGATTTCGCGTCCTCCGCATTTTCGAAGACGATGGAGTATTCGCGAAGGTCGTTCAAATTGCCGCGGTGAACGCGCACGGCGATGAAATCGCCTTGGCCGCTCTTCAACGGAAAAAATTCCTCAAAGGCCGCGGGGAAATGCCGGGCCGCCCAATCGTCTGCGGTCCGTTTTTGGGCCACGTCCGGCGGGGATAAGCAGGCAACCGCAAGGGCGGCCAAGGCCGCCGCGATTGCGACCCGCGAGGATCTCATTTTTGCGCAGGCGCCGGCGCATCGAGCGCGCGCGAGTCCACTTCGTGGCGCAGGTCGGCAAGGAATTGCGCCAAGGGGCGCGGGCCGAGATCGCCGCGCGAGCGGTGGCGGACGGACACGGTGCCGGCTTCGGCTTCCTTGCCGCCGAGCACGAGCATGTACGGAATTTTCTGCAACTGCGCGTCGCGAATTTTGGCCTGTAGCTTTTCGTTGCGGTCGTCGAGTTGGATGCGGAAACCGGCGTCTTTGAGCTGCCGGGTGACGTTGCGCGCGTAATCCATGAACTTTTCGCTGAGCGGAAGAACGGCCGCTTGCACGGGAGCAAGCCACGCGGGAAACGCTCCGGCGTAATGCTCGATGAGAACGCCGAAAAACCGCTCGACCGAGCCCCACAACGCGCGGTGCACCATCAGCGGGGTATGGCGGTTGCCGTCTTCGCCGACGTATTCGAGCTGGAATCGCCGGGGCAAATTGAAATCAAACTGCACGGTGGAAAGCTGCCAGGGGCGGCCAATAGCGTCCACGAGTTTCACGTCGATCTTGGGACCGTAGAAGGCGGCTTCGCCGGGGATGTATTTGAAGGGAACGTTCATGCGATCGAGCGTGGTCTTCAGCGCGTTCTCGGCGCGATGCCAGTCCTCGGGAGTGCCGATATAGGTCTCGGGATGCGCGGGATCACCGCCGGAGAGTTCCACTTCGTAACGATCGAAACCGAAAACGCGCAGAACTTCCCAGGCAAATTCCATACAGTCCTGAATTTCCTTCTCGATCTGGCTGGGCATGCAGAAGATGTGCGCATCATCCTGCGTGAAACCGCGGACACGCATCAAGCCGTGGAGCACGCCGGAGCGTTCGTAGCGATAAACCGTGCCGAGTTCGGCGAGGCGCACGGGAAGATCGCGATAGCTGCGCAAATGCGATTTATAGATCAGCACGTGGCCCGGGCAGTTCATGGGCTTGAGCTGGTATTCGGCTTTTTCGACCTCGATGGGGCCGAACATATTTTCGCGATAAAAATTGGCGTGGCCGCTGGTCTTCCACAAATCGAGCTGCATGATATGCGGGGTGTACACGAGTTCGTAGCCGCGGCGGACGAGTTCGTTGCGCAACCAGTCTTCCATCAGCCGACGGATCGCGCCGCCCTTCGGATGCCAAAATATCAGGCCGGGCCCGGCCGCGTCCTCGATGCTAAAGAGGTCCAGCTCCTGGCCCAGACGGCGATGATCGCGGCGCTTTGCTTCCTCGATTCGATGCAGATATTCGTCGAGTTGTTTTTGTTCGACGAAGCAGGCGCCATAGATCCGCTGCATCTGCGGATTTTTCTCGTCGCCTTTCCAGTAGGCGCCGGCGACGTTCATCAACTTGAAGGCCTTGATGCGTCCGGTGGACGGGATGTGCGGGCCGCGGCAGAAGTCGATGAACTTGCCGGTGGTATAAAACGAGACCATCGGCTCATCGGCCTTTTCCTCAACCAGTTCGCATTTAAAATGCTGGTTGGATTTGCGATAAAGCTCAAGCGCCTCGGCCTTGGGAATCAGCTTGCGCTCATTGGGGATGTCCTTCGAGGCGAGTTCGTGCATCTTGGCTTCGATTTTTTCGAGGTCCTCGGGAGTGAAGGGCTCGTCGCGGACGAACTCATAAAAAAAGCCGTTTTCGGTGGGCGGTCCGATCCCGAGCTTCACGTTGGGGTAAAGTTCGAGGACGGCGGCCGCCAGCAGGTGCGCGGCAGAATGCCGGAAGACCTGCACAGCGTCCGGATCCTTGGCAGTGAGGATGGAAAGATTCACGTCACGATCGAGCGGACGCGAGAGATCGATCAACTCACCGTCGATGCGCGCGACGAGAGCTTCCTTCGCCAGGCGCGGAGAAATTTGCGCGGCAACCTGCGCGGCAGTCGAGCCGCGCGGAAATTCGCGAGTCGCGCCGTCAGGCAGCGTGATTTGAATGGTGTCCATTTCCGTATGTGGCCAGAATTATCCCCTGCTCTCAGCCGCGAAAGCGCAGATGATGAGACGAAGTATGTTACGCGAATTGCCGCCCGAGTGGTACCCGGTGGTGTGTTCCGTGAATCCGGTGCGATTGCGTGGCGCAAAGGCAGTATTCCGCGAGACGGAGAGTATTTCACATCGGCAGGAGGGCCGCGAACATTCGCCCGAGCACGAAGGCCGTGATGGTCACGCGGCTGTAACAGAAGTCGCGTCCATTCGCCACGCTGGCAGGGTGATTAACGCGAAACATGGCGAGCCAGAGTTTACCGGCGCCATTGCAGATTCAAGTAACATGGGGCATCAGCTTTTTACAGCAACGGACGTGGAACGAGCGCGGATCGATCGAAAGTCCCGCGGCTTTCGACGAGTTCGCGCAAAACCATCACCGAGGCGATGACACGTTGAATTTTTTGATGATGATTGGAACGGCGCAGTACTGGACGCGAGTGGGCATAGCAATCGCGTCGGCAGCGCTCATATCTTTCGATGCATTTCACCGGCGCATTCGCGCCGCGCGGCGGGCAATTTTTCCCCGCTAATCGATATCCATCCAGCGGATTTTAGATCCCGGTGATCCCTTTTAGGGATTGTCTCCGATCGTGCTTGGCGCAGCGGCAATCTTGAAGAAACGTATAGCGGGCATGACGGCATCTGTGCTATTTAGCTGTGCCGAACGCACGCCCGGATCGGAAGGGGAAAACCTGCGATGGGAAAGTTCTGGTGGGGACTTATAATTGGGATCATTCTGGTACCAGTAGCAGCGGCGGCGTACTTTGCCGGAGGATTCGCTCCGGCGGCCGTAAACGATCCTCCATTTCCATTTGAACGGCTCGTGGCGGGAGTTGCCCTGCACGCGAGGATTGCGCGCAGTGCGCCAAAGCGCGAGCTATCGAGCTTTACCACGGCGAATATCGTGGACGGCGCGGACGTGTATCGGCACCATTGCGCCGGATGCCACGGGCTGCCGGATCTGCAGCGGGACCATCCCGAGCCGAAGATGTATCCGCCTCCGCCTCAGCTTTTCACGCCCGATGGTTATGTGACGGACGATCCGGTTGGCGTGACCTACTGGAAGGTCAAGAACGGCATTCGTATGACCGGGATGCCGAGCTTCGAAAACGTCCTGAACGACCAGCAGATGTGGGACGTGGCAGCGTTGCTGGCGAACGCGGATAAGCTGCCGCCCGAAGCGACGCAAACGTTGAAGCAGCCGCTGTTTCCTCCGCCACCGCCCCCCTCGACCGCCAAGCCAACGGCGCCGAGCGGGGCCAGGCCAAAGGCGCACAATCGAAAGTCGTAGCTGGAGCAAGAAGATCAAGCGCGAGAAGGGCCGCGGTGGATCCGCGGCCTTTTGGTATTCCGGCGCGGCGAGATCAACCGCGCGGTCAGAAATCGACGTGCAGCCGAGCTCCGGGCACGAGCACCGGGCCGCGCGCGCGGTTATAGCCCGGATTGTCGATATGCTGTACATCGGCGGAGACGAAGAAGCCGTGCCACAAATGCGCGGTGTAAAAACCTTCAAAAATTTTTTCCGGTCCGTTCGACAACCCACCATCGCCGAGCAGGAATCCGAGTCCGCCCAAGGCCAAGTACTGCTGATGAGCTTTGACGATTCCGTTGGCGACGAATGCCGCTCCAGCGCGGTCGTTCACGCGATGCCAGCGCCCTCCGGTGGAGAAAATTCCCGCCTCGGCGGTTCGGTCCACCTCGGTATAAGCGAAGGACTCGTTGCGGCCGTCGCTCCAGCCGAGCCGGCCGAACAGTCCCAGATTAAACGTGATCTGTTGTTCCAGATTTGCGCTGAAGCCGTACTTGTGGCGGCCCTGGCGGCGCGTGAAGGTGATATCCGGAACCGGGGTCAATCCGGCGCGAAAATCGGCGATGGATTGTTCGTAGTTCCCCATATCAGCGGTATTCACATAACTCAACAAGCGAATCGCGCCCGGGCGGCCGAACAGTCGATTCCCCGTGGCTTCAATTTCAAGATTCTCGGCGCGCGCGCGGGCCAGATCCGCGTCGAGATAGATTCCGTTGGCGATCTTGGGCATGAGTGCTTCGGCAAACCGGACGGCGAACCACCGATCAACGAATTCGATCAGAAGGCCATCGGTATAGCCGCGCGTATTAGCGGCGTAGTCCCACGCGCCATTATTGTCGACAGTCCAGTTCAGGAACTGCAGGTGGCTGTCTGAACCCCAAGAATTCACGTCGAGAAAATCCGGCAGACCGAACTTACCGGCGCGAATTTCGATTCGACGCGCTGGAAGCGACGCGAACAGATGCAATTCGTCGCGGTCGGCTTCGACGCGCTCGTTGGAAAGAGGGATGATCTTCTGGATCATCAAGCGCGCCAGATAAGGCGTTGCGCTTAGCGACGGGTTGCGTACCACGTCGAGATTTGTAAATCCGGCCAAGCCAAACGCGCTGCTCAGGCCCGTTCCGCCGGCGCTCTCGGCATCCAGATAAATCGCCGTCGTTGGAGTGAGTTCGTATCCGAGATAGAGCGTGTAAACCTTCGACGTGGCGCTTTCCGCGGTCGAACGCAGACTGTGTGGCCCCGAATAGGCCGCAGGAAACGATGGATGCCATTGGAAGACGACATTGGCTTGCCCGGAAATCCAATAGCGGCCGGCCGCCTCATGGGGAAAAAGCGTCAATGATTCCTCGGGATTCCGCTGTGCCACAGCAGGATTCGCGGCGGAGCCGTCTTGCGTCGTTGAGATGGCCGCTGCGGCGGTAGTGGCGTCATCGCTGCCGAAGGCGCTGGCCTTAGCCGCTACGCTTTCAGGCGCGGCTACCTGAACCGCTCCCGGGATGGCTTGTGCGAAAGCCGGAGATGGGTTTTGAGCGAACGCAAGAAAAGGCAAGAGAACCAAAGTCGAGCGGGCGCAGGCTGACCGCATGCCTGAATGGGTGATGAACCCCGGCCGGGGCCCCCGGGTAATACGTTGTTGTCGTTTTGACGCGATTTCGCGGTTTAACATGCCCTTCCGACCCCGGCTTGACTTCGCGAACAGGGGCCGGAATGCGGCGCTAAGCGGGCCCTGCGCGGAAATTCGGACTGCGTTTGCCGCCCGAAGGTTCTGGTTCTCTGCTGACGATTTCCATATACTCGCATTGCTCGTCGCGTTGCGCCGGCGAGCGTGACCTTGATACTATACTCCCCTAGGGTAGTCAAGAAAAATGTCGCATTTATCGCGGGAAAAATTGGATCTGGTGAACCGGACGAAGAAAGTGATCGGCCAATTGGAGAGCGCTCTGCGCGCGCTCAATGAGGATGAGAGCTGCGCCGACGTACTGCAGCGGCTGGCTGCGGCGCGGGGCGCGATCAACAGCTTGATGGGTGAATTGCTCGAGGATCACATCCGCAACCACATGCCGCGCAACTCCAAATCCTCCGAGGACGCGGCGGAGGACGTAATTGGGATTGTGCGGACCTATCTGAAGTAAGGGCACCTGCCGCAGATCCCGCCCGTTCAGCGCTGCGATCTAGCCGCTCATGATAAAGACCGGTTTCACCACTTTTCCAGCTGCTTGATCAGCGATCGCCTGATTGATCCGCGAAAAGCCGTAGCGGGTGAGAAAGCGGTCGAAAGGAAAGCGCCCAGCGAGGAAAAGCTCGATGAGGTGCGGGATAAAAACGTGCGGCACGCTATCGCCCTGCAGGATGCCGCGCACGCTCAACCCCCGCAAGAACACGCTGGACATGTTCAGCTGCATCCCGCCGGGCGGAATCGTGACGAAACCGAAGCGCCCCTTTGGAGCCAGCGATGCGATTGCGTGCTGGCCCGTTTCCGGGCGTCCGGTTGTGTCGAGCGCGTAGTTCACGCCGCCCGGAAAATTACGGCGGATGGCGCTGGACGGGTTCATATCGGTTCCCGCAAGGACGACATGGGTGGCGCCAAGTTTTTTAGCCAGTTCGAGCCGCTGAGGGAGCACGTCGATCGCGACGATCTGAGCGCAGCCGCGGATCACCGCACCGAGAACGGCGCTCATGCCCACCGGCCCAACTCCAAAGATGGCAATGCTGCTGCCGGGTTCCGGTTGCAGCGCGTTCATCACCGCGCCCGCGCCTGTTTGCACGCCGCAGCCGAGCACGCCGAGTATTTCGAGCGGCGCATCCTTGCGTACCACGACTGCATTGCGCGGCTTGGCGATGGCGTAGTTCGCAAACGAAGATTGGCCGAAGAAGTGGCCGTGAATTGACTCCGAGTTCTTGGTGAATGTGCCAGGCTCGCCGAAGCGGCTGTCAGTGAAATTCAGGGCGGTCGTCTGTCCGCAATAGGCTGGATTGCCCTCCAGGCACGCACGGCACGCGCCACAGGAATCGTAGGTAAGCACGACGTGATCGCCCGGATGAATATTGGTAATGCGCGAACCGACGCGCTCGACGATCCCCGCGCCTTCGTGACCAAGCACGACCGGCTTCGGAACGCCCATGCCTCCGGCGAGCGCTTTCACATCGGTATGGCAGAGGCCGCAGCCGGCCACGCGCACCAGAATATCGTCCGGGCCGGGCTCACTGAGTTCGAGTTCCTCGACGGAAAGCTCCGAATTTCCTTCGTAGGCGACCGCCGCGTGAACCTTCATGGGGCTTCGTCCGCCGTCATGATTGGCGCAAGGCCGCGAGCACACGTTTGGGAGTGAGCGGGAACTCAGTCATCCGGACGCCGGTTGCGTCGAAAAACGCGCAGGCAATTGCTCCCGCCGCGGCCGCCATCACTTCTTCGCCCGCGCCCGTGGATCGCTGATCGATGCGCTGCACGACGATCGGCGTCACTTCCGGGCACTCCCCGAAGCGAAGGATTGGGTAGCTGTTCCAATCCAGGCTCGTAACATTGGTCTTGTTGAACGTGACTTCCTCGAGCAGCATGCGGCTGGTCGCTTGCACCAGTTGGCCGCTGATCTGATTTTCGATGAACGCCGGATTCACGGCGAGACCCGCGTCGATTGCGCCGTACAAACGCCGCACTCTGACGTGGCCCGTTTCTTTGTTCACCTCGATCTCCGCCACCGCCCCGCCGAACGACGTAAGATGGGTGCCGAGGGCGATCCCGCGGCCGCTTGCGACCTTCGCGTTCGAAAGTCGCGAAGCCGGCGGGCGCGGCTCCCACTTCGCCGCGTCCGCCACGGCATCGAGCACGCCCTGCCAGCGCTCGTTGGCGATGTTCATGCGGCGAAACGCGTAGGCATCCATTCCGAGCATGCGTGCAAGTGCGTCGATCGTTTGCTCGGAAGCGAACGAAAAGGAGAGATCAAGCGGAGAACGCAACCACGCGGCTTTCAGATATTTCAAGCCGTCGACTTGGTGATTTACGAGCTTGATGTTCGGAATGTTATACATCCCGCCGCATTGCGCCGGATTCACCTGCTGCGCCATGCCCAGGCGCCATTCCGCGGCCGGCGTGCCGAGCGCAAGCTGCTCGGTGGACTCGACGGCAGCCCAGTTGTGATGCCAGCCGTCGTATTGATACGCGACGATTTTCCCGTTCGCATCCGCGGCGATGCGCACTTCGCCCACGTGAGCCGGGCCGTACGGATCCCAGCCGTGCTCGTCCCAGCGCATGAATTGCAGCCGGACCGGTTTACCGGCGAGTTGCGAGAGAATCGCGGCCGCTTGCGCCGCGTCGTCGTAGCAACTGTGGCCGTACGTTCCCGAGCCTTCGTAGTACTGCGCCCGGACTTGCTCGGGCTTCATGCCAAGCAGGCGCGCCACCGTGCCGCGCGTTGTGTACACGTCTTGCGAGGAGCAGATCAGCAACGCGGAATCAGCGCGAACGTCCGCGAGCGCGCCGTTGGGGCCAAAGCAAGCGTGCGCCTGATAGGGGCCATGGTAGGTGCCCGAAGCGGTGTGCGCCGCGCTTGATGCGGCGAATGCCGAGTCCACGTCGCCCCGCTGGAGCACGATGTGATCCACCGTTTTGTCCGCGCGCATCGCGGCGTAGACATCGTCGCTGCCCGGCAGCGTGGCGGGCATGTCCCACTCGATTTTTAGATCGCGCGCGGCGCGCACGGCGTCCCATTCACGCGGCGCGACAACCCCCACAAAGTCTCCTTTGCGCAGCACGCGCGCATCGGGAATGTGCGCGATGGAAGTTTCGTCGAGCGATTTTACTTTTGCGCCCGTGCCGTACGCACCCTGCCCGCGCGGCCGCACAATGCGGCCGTGCAACATTCCGGGCAGACGGAGGTGCTGCAAATATGTGTACGTGCCGCGCACTTTCGCGGGAATATCGTTGCGCGGCGGACGCGAGCCGACGAGCTTGTATTCCGCGATGGGCTTCAGAGGCGCCTTGCCGGTGATTGTCACGTCGAATCGCTTGTCGCCGATCAATTCACCATACGTGACGGATTTTCCCGGCGTGCCCATCACCGATACCACGCCCTTGGCGACCGTCAACTGATCGACCGGAGCGCCCAGCCGCCGCGAAGCCATCTGGAGCAGCACTTGGCGCGCTTCGGCTGCCGCTTGACGTATGGCCGGGCTGCCGCGCGCGATCGCCGAGCTGGAATACGTACCGCCCTGATTCGGCGAGATTTTTGTGTCCACGCGAACCGTGCTGACCTGAGTCAGATCGAAATCGAGTTCCTCGGCGGAGACTTGCAGAAGAGAGGTAGTTGACCCCTGGCCCAGTTCCACGTAGCCGATGTACACGGTCGCGGTGTTGTCCGAATGAATCGCCAGCCAGGTGTCGATCTGCCGCGGATCAGGACCTGGCATGCGGAAGCCTGGAGGGCCCTGCGCCAATAATTTGCCTGCCATCAATCCCGCGCTGCTGAAGCCGATAATCAGCGCGCCGCCCGCCTTGAGAAAATCGCGCCGGTCTATCCCTCGCGGCCTCTTCGGAGCGCGCGTAAACGATTCTGCTGAGCGTTCCATAGCCTCGGGATTGCGTCGGCTCATCGCGCCGCCTCCGCGTCGTAGGTCGCACGATTCGCAGCCAATTCAGCTCCGCCGGCATCGGCAGTTTCGCTTTCGGAGCGGGCGCCGCGCATCATCTCCGATGCGCGGTGGATCGCGCGTAGCATCCGCGGATAGCTTCCGCACCTGCACAGGTGGCCGTTCATCGCGGCGCGAATTTGTCGGTCGTCAGGGCGTGGATTTTTTGACAGCAACTCGGCGGCCTTGATCATCATGCCGTTGTAGCAGTAGCCGCACTGCACCGCTTGTTCGTCGATCACCGCTTGCTGGATCGGGTGTAGTTCAGGCACATGCGCGAGCTTTTTCTGCTCGGCGTACCATTTCGGCAAGCCTTCCAATGTCGTAACGGATTTCCCGTCGGCGGCCGAAACCGGCGTCACGCAAGAGCGAATTTCACTTCCGTCAAGCAAAACGGAACATGAGCCGCACTGTGCCAGCCCGCAGCCAAACCGCGGCCCCTGCAGATGCATCTCGTCCGTGAGCACATAAAGGAGCGGCGTATTCGGCGCGGATTCCACTTCTCGCGTTACGCCGTTCACTCGCAGCTTGACCCTGGTGGCCATCAGCTTCCTCCGCACGCCTCAAGATACACGTTCGTGGCAAGAGGTTACCATTGGCCCTGATGAAATTCGCGAATTTTTCGATTGTGGCTTACGCTCGCCCTGTCAAACGAGCTGAGGGCGCTCGGAGGGCGAATGCGCGCGCGTCGCCAGGTGCGTCTTAGGGTTGTTCAGAATCTGTCTCTTCGGCTGCTTTTTCCTCGACTCGATCGGGCTGGACTGATTGGGTTTGTTTTTCCAACTTTCGCTGCGCGCGGCGCTCGGCCTTCATGCGCTGTTTTTCCATGCGCTTCATTTCTTTCTGGCGTTTCTGAAAAGTCGCTCTGGCCATAAGCTCTCCTCAGTCGATCTCGATTACCAGCGCGGCTCGCGAGGCTGGCGCGCCGCTTCGCCGTAGTCTTCGGTCGAGAAAGAACCTTTCCGTCCCCCGCCGGCGCGGCGTCCGGTATTGCCCGTGCCGTGATCGCTACCGTGCGGGGAGGGCCGCCCGGTTCTGGGACGGGCCTCGTTTACTCTGATAATGCGACCGCCCAGATCTTTGCCGTCGAGTGCTGCCATCGCACTCTTCGCCTCGTCGTCATTGGGCATTTCCACGAATGCAAAGCCTCGCGATCGTCCGGTTTCACGGTCCATGGCCATGTGTACGCGCGTAACCTGGCCGAACTCAGCGAATAGAGCGCGCAAGTCGCTCTCCGTTGTCTGAAAACTTAAATTGCCCGCAAAAAGATTCTTCACTTTCCCCTCGCTAATGAGAGCCGCGTTTCCTGCGACAGGCCGCAAACTCCCAAAACGTTTCCTTGGCCGCCGCGTCTTCGTTGCGCTCGGCCTGCAACGGAGGCGGGAGCGATGTCGCGTTTAATCGTCATTGCCGGGCTTGCGATAAAAGAATGGCCGCGACGCCCTGGGAGCATGACTGCTGCGATATTCTTCCAAATCGGCGTCCGTGATGCGGAAATGACTGCTCGGCGGGTGATTGGCATTGGCCGCCAGTTCGTGCCGGAGCTTCAAGGAGCAAACATCTGGCGCGTCCTGGAAACGCACTCGATGTTTATGGAAGGCCTCGTTGGCGATCGAGAGGGTGAATTCGCGAGGATCCGTCGAGGCTTCGCGGACCACAAAGGTGTACTCGCGGACCAGAGCCTTCGCCTCGAACTTCACGAATTGGACCAAAATTTCTCGGCTCACTTCGCACCCGAGGCCAGTGATGCAGCGGAGCCGGGGGCTGCTTTCTTGCTCTTTCTCACGCGCCGCCGCTTCGGAGGCGTGCCCTCGGCGAGTTCGACGACCATGATGCTGGTCACGAACTTCTTCGGACCGTGGAGGTCGAAATCGATCGAGGTACGCTCGGAATCCGACGCAGTGATCACGCCCAGGCCGTATTGGAAGTGCCTGATGTAGGTGCCTTCTGCGAGAGCTTTCATGAAGCCTCCGGAATCCGAATGGCTGAAATGGAGCGGGCTGCCGCGCGGCAGCCCGCTCGCGGAACTACAGACTGGTTACGTTCGAAGCCTGCAGGCCCTTGGGGCCGCGGGTGACTTCGAATTCAACCGCTTGGCCTTCGTTCAGCGACTTGTAGCCTTCTCCCTGTATGGCGGAGAAGTGGACGAAAACGTCCTCGCCGGACTGGCGCTGGATGAATCCGAAGCCCTTACTGCCGTTGAACCACTTAACGGTTCCTTGTTCTTTCAACTGTGTTTCTCATTTCTATTTGAGCTATTTGGTGCTTTTCCACCGCCCTTAGCCCAACAAAAAAGGGGCTGCAAGTGTGGACTTGCAGCCCCTCCATCAAATCTAAAGGTTTTACAAGAGCAACAAACGCACTTTCACTATGGCACGTTTTCAGACCGATGTCTATTGAATTGTTGAGGAACAGCCTTGTTTTGTGCCCGCCGCGATTAGTTGGCCCGTTCCGCCTCCAGCGATGGGCTGGGAGGATGAGGCACGTAATCGCGGTAGTTGGGGAAAACCATGACGTGGAAGCAGGGCTGCCGAAATTCCTCGATGGCGTAAATATAGCCGCCCTGTTCGAGGTCGATCAGTTCGCGCCTCAGCCACTTCTTCTCGCGCCAGCTCATGGAATGCTTCGAGATGTCCAGAGTCGCTCCAGTCAGGTGCGACGAGCGGTCATCCCCGGTGGCCTCCGCGGCATTGAAATTTCGGTGCTCGAGGCGACGTTGGAGATAAACGGTGCGAATCAGGCTCGTCACCCGAAGCTGCTGGTGAAAACGCGCATAATACTCGCGGCTGATTTGATCGAGAAAGCGCTTGGCCCACGGACGCAGATAGCTGTAAGACGGAGGAATCCCGTGCAGATAGTAAAAGCGCGTATCCGGCGGAACGGAGACCAGATACCCAGCCTCGACGAACTGCTCGATCATGGCGCGGTCGCGCATACGCGCAAGGTGGTAGGCGTCCGCGCGCGCGTTCTGGATCGATTGCGACGAGGCTTTGGCCGCGAGCACAGACCGCGCTCCTCCGCGCATCACTGCCGGCCTCGCAATCAGAAGCGCGGCGACTACGAATGTAATGATCGATCGTCTCATCGAGCGGGGCACAGATTAAACTTGGCCCTCCTAAAATTTCAATCGAAAACTCCCCGTTTTTTGCAACTTTCCAGAAAGATGTTCGAAAGGAACAACAGTCCGCCGCATCCACCGTCGGGCCGCAGAGCAATTTGTCCGTCGAATTGCCCGGCTAGTGATCCTCAGCAGGAGCTGGATGCGCGCGCTGATCCGACACGATCACGCCGCCTTTGATCACCACGCGAGTCCGCAGCAAATTCCAATAACCGTCCAAAGGATTTCCTTTTACCAGAACGATGTCCGCTTGTTTTCCCGGCTCAAGCGTGCCGACCTTGTCGCTCATATGAATGAACGCCGCCGTATTCGGACCCAAAAGCTTGATCAGGTCCTGGGGCGAGAACATAAGGTTCAGCGACCTGAGTTCGTGCGAAAGGCCGGCCTTGGGCTCGTAGTTCGTGTCCGTTCCGTAGCCATAGACGACTCCGGCGTCCCACAGAGTGCGCGCATTCACGGCTTTGTAACCCGCCGATTGGCCCAGACCCTCGTCATTGATGACTCCCGAAGGCCAAGGCGCGCCGTCGCGGAAGCGGGGCTTGTTGTCGTTCGCGAATACTCCGAACACCGGAACGCCAAAACCAATCGTGGACAAATCCAGCACGTGAGCGGCAGCCACTTTCCGGGCTTGCGCCTCGGTGACCCAGCCGAAATGAGGCGTGTGGACCAGCAAGGGAGCGCCGGCGTCCACGGCATCCATCATTGCCTCGGGGCTCACGGCGTGCACCATTACCCATTCATCCTTGTATTTCTTCGATTCGTCCACCATCGCCCGCAAAAGATCGAGTTCGCTGGGTGACGGCTTGTCGCTCAACGCTTCTTCGCCAATGTAGTGGATGTGCAAGCTCGCGAGCTTGTCCACTTGAGCGCGAGCTTGATCGGCCGTGATGTTTTTTAACGGGATCGCGCCCGATGGAATCACGCGCGGGCCTTTGATTTTTCCGGAGTCGATCATCTGCTTCAGTTCCAAAATTCCCGGAACCGGCCCCGCGCCGGAAAGTAGAGTTGTGTAACCGGCGTCGAGGAACTGCTGCATGTTGGCGGCGGCCTTGGTTTTCAACCATTGCTCGTCATTTCGCGGTGGCATGATGTGCCGGTGCGCATCGATGAAGCCGGGCACCGCGCTCATCCCGCGCGCATCGATCGTTTTCGCTCCTCGCAGATTCGCATTACCGGCGGATACCGAAACAATCTTTCCGTCTCGGACGATAAGGGATCCCTGATCGATTACCGTTCCGTTGCCCACGATAATTCGCACGTGTTTGATTACAAGGTTCTGCGCCTGCGCGTTGCGCGCGAAACCGGCGCACCCGAATAAAAGCAGTACAATAGTCCCGAGTGTTGTTCTCATCCTTCCCTGCCCTTGGAATTTAGCCGGGCGCGATTCTTAGCTTCTTAGCGCCTCGCCGGGGCGTAAGGTACACCGCTGCCCTTAGGTATGCAACGAGGGTGATGCATATATCCGCAAAAATCCGTGCCACGATTCGGACGCGCCCCTTCTTTATTTATGACAGTCTATTAATAAAACGCGCGGGACGTAGCTCCCGCGCGCCGCTGCCGCAACTCGGCCGTTTTAAGAACACGCTGGTTTCGATAACATGAAAGGCTGATGGCCACGCTGAAAAGGCACACGTGGCTGCAGCGACACTGTCAGAAGTTCAGTTCGGACACTACAATGCTTCAAGCAGGGGGGAACTCGGGGGAGTTCAAAGTCGACGACAATTTTCGGGCAGGCCAGTACCTCAGACCTAAGAACCCTCTATTTTATCGGGATTTTTGGTGGGCCCTGGTTGACGACCTTAGAACTCTTCCGCCGGGTCAGATCGTCGCAGGGATTCCGAATATTGGAGATCTCTCTCTGCTCTGAACTCTAGCGAAGCCCCAGTGCCAATTTGTCTTCTTCGGCGAACACATCACCACCTGGAGGCAGTGATGCGTGCCTATCGCGGCCCAAACGTCAACCAAAGGGGATAGCCCATCGCGGAGATGACAGACGCGATGAGGAACGAAGCAAATATCATTCGCTTACGACTCTCCGGGAACAATCGAACATGCGCGTTCCAAGCGTCGCGAATCGCCCGATCACGATGGCGCAGTGTACGAAACCCTGCTGGTGCCATCCAATAATTGCGGAGCAGGTTCTGCTCCTCGGGGCTCATCGCCGGAAGAATTTCGCGGATGATCAGGAAAATGGTCAGAAATGACAAAAGAAGAAAAGAAATGCTCACCGCAAAGAACACGGATTCCATTAAAGCCAGTCTCCAGTAAGTGCCATGCCCGCTATGAAACCTGCCCAAAGTAGCATCCAAAGCTGAATCAGCGCGAACGCGAGCGCGAACCACCGTAACCCTTTCATTCGGTAGACCCAGAAAATGCCGAGCACCAAAGAAGCAATGAACAAGCCATTGTTCGTCCACAGCAACAACCCACTTGGCGTAGGGCGCGGCAACAGCGACGGATCGATCCAGCCAACTTCGCCAACGGCGATGGTGATTGGAATGAAGAGTAAGCAAAGGAAGACAAGCCAATACTGCCGCTGCCATCTTTCACGGTCGAAGGGCCACCTGTGAATTAGCGCAACTGCGAGATTAGCAACCAGTGCCACTGTGACCAGCAACATCGGCCAAGCATAGAGGCCCTCTAGGCTTTGCCGAAAGAGCCACCAAAAACCCTTCCATCGAAGCGGCGCGAAAGCCCCGATTGAGAACTCGTGGATCACGTTTACACGATATCTTGAAGGGAAGTTCGATTTGGGGGCTCTCGCGATCCGCGTTGCCTCATGGTAACGAGTGCCGCCGTGGATCGTTAACGGGCCACCAGACGAATGGGTTCGGGCAGAACACTGAAGCACAGGCAGTGTTCTGGCCGACAGATACTCATCGCATTCTGCGATGTGCCGGTAAGGGTGAACACAGGAACACACGCAGTGTTCACCCCTAAATATAGGCCTTCCGTTCACCTAGGCCCCGCCGCAAGACTCCTTCGAACAATGCACTGCGGAAATTCGCTCTGAAAAAAGACCGCGGACGAAAACCTCGATTTGGGCGGGAGCGACCCCGGTGTTTGTGCGGTTTTGCCGCCCAAACGTGCTCACCGGGTCGCTCCCGCCCAAGTTTTCGTTGAGTCCCTCAGGTGTTTCGTCCGCGCTCGGAGGGGAGAAAACGAAACCGACAATATTCTTGAATCGGGCGCGTATTTTTTCTTTGACAGGTTTTCCCGACTTCTTGCCCGTTAGTATTAGGAAGAGCAAACGCTTCTTGCCTCGCTACGCGATCTTGAACACGCGGAAAATCCCGAGCGTGCGCTCGACCGCGTTCGCATTTTAGAACTCGCGAATAAGGCGCATTTTCTGTACGTTACGCAAACTCCGCGGGAAAAGGCCAAATTGCTAAGAATGGTGCTATCGAACTGCGCGGTGGACGCAGTAAGTGTTTATCCTACCTACAGAAAGCCCTTCGACATGATCTTTGAACGGGCGAAAACAGGGGAATGGTGGGCCTGGGTTGACTTGAACAACCGACCTCACCCTTATCAGGGGTGCGCTCTAGCCACCTGAGCTACAGGCCCAACGTGGGCACATTTTAGCATCCCCGCGGCGGATGTGCCTAGCCGAGGGGGCGAACTTTGTTCATCCGGCGGGGCAGCGCGTTCTATATTTCTCATGAAATGTTTTCAGGAGACGCCGATCCGACGGAGATTTGCAAATTTTTTGCAGCCGCGCTGAATTTATGGCGAACCGTGGCAAAATAGTTGGTTCGGCGCATGGTGACGTAGGTCACAGACTCAAGCTCCTTCCTACATTAGCGTAGGGAACTTTGTTGAGGGGATATGCGCGTCTGGCTCGCGAAGCCGGGCTGGTGTGTGGATTTGTCTTTGGAGGCAGGGCGGTGCGGAAAGCTGGGCTGAGGGATTCGATTCGGCACGCATGGCGCGCGCTTGCGCTTGTTTTCGTCGCTGCGTCGGCCGCTAGGGCTGCGACCCCCGCCCCGCTAAGCCCCACGAATATTTTCGCTCCCGATTCCACGCCGGCGCGCTCCATTTTTCGAATTTCCGCGTTTGTGCTCGAAATCACAGGCGCGATTTTCGTTATCGTCTTCAGCCTGCTCGCCTACGCCGTGATCAAGTACCGCGAGCGGAAGGACGACGATGGACATGAGCCTCCGCAAGTCTATGGCAGCAACCAGATGGAGCTGGCCTGGACCGTCCTGCCCGTGCTGATCGTGGTGGTGCTGTTTCTAAGCACCGCGCAAGTGATTCATCGCGTGCAGGACGCTCGCGCGCCAGCGGACGCCGTGGAGGTCACCGCCACCGGACATCAATTCTGGTGGGCATATGATTATCCGCAGTACCACTTCACCACGGCCAACGAGCTGCATGTTCCGGTCAGCGATCCCAGCCATCCCACGCCGACGTACCTGCATTTGCTTTCGGCGGATGTGGACCACAGCTTTTGGGTGCCGCGCCTGGCCGGAAAAACCGATTTGATCCCGAACCATCCGAACACCACGTGGATCGATCCGCACCAGACGGGAATCTTCCTCGGCCAATGCGCGCAATTCTGCGGCACGGCGCACGCCAACATGCTCCTCCGCGTGTACGTGCAATCGCCGGAGGATTTTCAGAAATGGGTGCACGAACAGGAACAGCCCGCGGTGAATGATCCTGCCGCGGCTGTTGGCAAGGCGCTGTTTGTGGCCAAGGCGTGTTTTGCGTGCCATACCATTCGAGGGACAATCGCTGCCGGAAAAGTCGGCCCGGATCTGACCCATTTAATGAGCCGCGACACGATCGCGTCCGGCATGCTGCCCAACACGCCTGAAAATTTGCGCAAATGGATTCGGGATCCGCCCGCGATGAAGGAGGGCGCGCTGATGCCCAAAGTAGATATGACAGACGAACAACTAAACCAGATTGCGGCGTATTTGGAGACGCTGAAGTAGGTAAAGAAATGGCGACTGACTCAATAGCAGTTCCTCTGCCACGAACGGAATCGCGCTCGGTAGTGCTCGATTGGCTCTGCACCGTGGACCACAAGAAAATCGGCATTATGTATATCGTCTATGCGCTGATTTTCCTGGTGATCATGGGCTGCGAGGCCATCTTGATGCGCATCCAGCTGGCGCGCCCGGAATCCACGTTCCTGTCGGCTGAAGCGTTTAACCGGCTGTTCACCATGCACGGAACCACCGGCGTTTTTTTCGTCGCCATGCCCATCCTCCTGGGATTTGGAAACTACTTCGTTCCCCTGATGATCGGCGCGCGCGATATGGCTTTCCCGCGACTAAACGCCTTCAGTTTCTGGATGACCGCTTTTGGCGGAATTTTTCTGTATGCCAGTTTTTTTACAGGCGGCTCTCTACTGCACGGCGGCGGCGCACCGGCCGTGGGATGGTTCGCGTATGCGCCGCTCACTTCGCAGGCCTTTTCGCCCGGCCATGGAACCGACTTCTGGACTCTGTCCCTGCTGGTCGCGGGCGTCGGCAGCATCGGCGCCGCGGTAAACTTCGTCGCGACGGTTTCGTGCATGCGCTGTCCCGGCATGACGCTGGGCAAAATGCCGCTCTTTGCCTGGATGAATCTGGTGACCGGCGGCCTCATCCTCGTGACGATCAGCCCGCTTACTGCGGCGCAATTAATGCTGATACTGGATCGCTTCCTGGGCTCGCATTTCTTCGACCCTGCCGCGGGCGGCCAGCCGATCCTGTGGATGCACTTCTTCTGGATTTTCGGCCATCCCGAAGTGTACGTCCTGATTATTCCGAGCTTCGCGTTCATCTCGGAAATTTTGCCGGTCTTTTCGCGCAAGGCGATCTTTGGCTATCCGGCGATGGTGGCGGCCACCACCGGAATCGGTTTCGTGAGTCTGGGCGTGTGGGCGCACCACATGTTCACGGTCGGCATGCCTTCGTATGGCAACGCCTTCTTCGTCTTGACGACCATGGTGGTCGCGGTGCCGACGGGCATCAAAATATTCAATTGGCTCGCCACTCTTTGGGGCGGCAAAATCCGCTTCGCCACTCCGATGCTGTTCTGTCTCGGGTTCCTATTCCAGTTTCTGATTGGCGGTTTGACGGGCATCATGTTGGCCACCGCCCCGTTCGACTGGCACCTGAACAACTCGTACTTCGTGGTGGCGCATTTTCACTACATCATCGTCGGCGGTATATTGTTCGCCATTTTCGCGGCGTTCTACTACTGGTTCCCGAAGATGACCGGCCGGATGCTCAGCGAAAAACTAGGCAAGTGGCACTTTTGGATCATGGTCATCGGGTTCCATCTGACGTTCGATTTCATGCATGTTCCGGGCCTGCTCGGCATGCCGCGGCGCATTTATACCTACCAGGCGGACCGTGGCTGGGGCGTTTGGAACATGATCTCCTCGATCGGAGTCATATTTCAGGCCGCTGCAATCCTGATTTTCGTTTACAACATGGTCCACTCATATTTCAGAGGCGCGCTGGCCGGAAACGATCCGTGGGACGCCTGGACGCTCGAATGGGCCACCAGTTCGCCGCCGCCCGAATATAATTTCAGCACGGTTCCGGCTGTGCGCAGCCGCCGTCCTCTTTGGGACATCAAGCATCCGGAAGATCCGGACTGGAAATACGAATGAGTTTTCCGGGAGAAAAGTACGTGAAGTCAGCTATCGAAGTAATCCGGCCATCGCGCCAGCTGGGAATCGTCCGATGAGCGCCACGCCCGTTCCCGTAGCGGTGGAAGACGCCGAATCACGCCCGCTTTCCCGCGGGCGCGTCGGCATGTGGTGCTTGATCATTGCCGAGTCGGCAATATTCCTGATCTTTATCGCTGCGTACATCTTTTATATGGGCAAAAGCCTCGACGGGCCTACGCCCGCCCAAATTCTCACCGTCCCGGCCGTCACAACCGTCTGCCTCTTATCAAGCAGCTTCACCATGCATTGGGCTACTTCTGCGTTGCGGCAGGGCAAGCTCGGCCTGTTTCGTTTGTTCTGGTTTGTCACTCTGGCGCTCGGAGCGATTTTTCTCATCGGCACCGGCCGGGAGTGGCATCGCTTCATCTATCAGGAAAATTTCACGATCCACACGAACCTTTTCGGTACCACGTTCTATTCGCTCGTCGGCCTTCACGCTTCGCACGTAGCTGTCGGATTAATCGCGCTGTCCATCGTCATGGTTCTGGCGCTCTTCGAGAAAGTGAAGCAGGAACACAGCGAGCGCTGTGAAATTCTCGGCATGTACTGGCACTTTGTGGATGCCGTGTGGGTCGTGGTGTTCACGGTGGTATACGGATTGGGTCGATGAGACTTGTTGCGCATTTAGACCGGAATCGTGGGTCGAGGCCGATATGAGCTCTCATTCCTCCACGGCGCCTAGCGGCGGCTCCCACGGCCAGGTGCATCTGCCTTCACCCACGCCTTGGCCGGTATTGCTCGCCATTGGCATTGCGCTAATCGCCGGAGGTCTAATTTCCAGCGAATACGTCAGCATTCTGGGCGCGTTGATCGCGGTCGCCGCTGGCGTCGGCTGGTTCCGCCAGGTGTTGCCGCACGAACGGCATAGCGCTGTACCCGTGATTCCTCAAGAAATCGTGATCGCCAGCTCGCGCCGCAAAGTAGCGCGTATGGAAGCGCCACAAGGGCCCACGCGCGCGCGCTTGCCGCTGGAAATCTACCCGATATCCGCTGGGATTAAAGGCGGCCTGGCTGGCGGCGTGGCCATGGCGCTGCTGGCCATGTTTTATGGCATCGTGAGCCACCGCAGCATCTGGTATCCGATCAACTTACTCGGAGCCGTTGTGTATGCCCATATTCAGGTGACTGCGCCGGAAATGGAAGCCTTTCATATCGAGCTGCTGTTGGTGGCTGTCGCGCTGCATGTCACCACGTGCGTCCTGGTTGGCTTGCTCTACGGCACTCTGCTTCCCATGCTGCCGCGGCGCCCGATTTTGCTGGGCGGACTTTTCGCGCCGCTCGTTTGGACTGGCCTGCTGCACAGCATTCTGAACATTGTCGATCCAGTGCTGAATCAGCACATCGACTGGCTCTGGTTTCTCGCGTCGCAAATCGCCTTCGGACTCGTTGCCGGCATGGTCGTCGTGCGCCAGGTGCGCGTACCAACGTGGCAGTATCCGTTTTCCGTGCGCGCCGGAGTCGAATCGCCCGGCGTCATGGGCCCGGAAGATTCGCGCAGCTGAGCCGAAGCGCGCCCCCTGCGAAACAAGGCGCAGGCGCGCTTACCAATTGCGGCTACCGTTACTGAAATTTGATGATGCTGTCTCCGCAACAGGCGATTCTCGCGTCGTGGTCGTTTCCTCCATGGGTCACGGCCCTTGATCTGCTCGCCGCGCTCCTCTACGTTCGCGGCTGGCTCCTGCTTCGCCGCGTGATCCCGAGCCGCTTTCCCGCCTGGCGCCTGCTTTCATTCATCGGCGGCATCGCGGCGCTGCAAATCGCGCTGGCATCGCCGATCGATGCCTTCGATCCGTTCTTTCTTACCGACCACATGGCGCAGCACATGATTCTGATGATGGTGGTCCCGCCATTCGTGCTTCTCGGCAACCCGATGATCCCGCTCTTGCGCGGATTGCCTCGCCGTTTTGCCCGCAAGGTGATCGCGCCGTTACTGCGCTGGCGGCCGGTCGCGGCGTTTTTCCGGAAGATCACGAACCCCGCGTTCTGCTGGCTCGTTTTCGCGATTTCCATGGTTGGCTGGCACTTGCCCGGACCGTATGATCTCGCCTTGCGATCCGACTCCTGGCACGATGTCGAGCACGCCACTTTTCTTTTCGCCTCGATCCTGTTTTGGTGGCCGGTGATTCAGCCGTGGCCGAGCCGCGCTCGCTGGCCTCGTTGGACCGTGCCTGTGTATTTGATCCTGGCGGATTTTGTGAACTCCGCCGTCTCCGCGTTTTTGGTGTTTTCCGGTCGCGTGATCTACGCGCCCTATTTGGCCTTTCCGCGCCTCGGCACGATTTCCGCCGCCTCCGACCAGGTTCTGGCAGGAGTCGTGATGTGGTTCGTTGGCGGTTTTGCGTTCGTGATCCCGGCGATCTTTTTCGTAGCCAAGCTGCTTTCGCCGCAGCGTCTTACGCCCGCGCCGGTCCAGCACAGGCTTCATATTCCTGAATCTCGTTTCCGTCGCGTTGCTCTTCCGGCGATCACTCTGATTCTGCCCATTGCCGCGCTGGCATATGGCTATCTCGCTCCCAGCGGCATTGACACCGATGGCGCTGTCGTCCGGACGCAAGAAATTTCCGGTCCCTTTCGCATCACCGTGTTTACCGAGCCCGATCCGCTTTCCGTTGGGCCGTGCGACATATCGGTGCTGGTGCAAGACCGCGAATCCGGCGAGCCGATTCTTGACGCGCCGGTTAGCCTCGCCATCGAGCGACCGAATGCTACGAGCGATCCGCCGGAAGCGATTCCGGCCACCATCGAGGAGTCCAGCTTGAAACTGCTCGAATCCGGCACCGTTGACTTGCCGCGCCAGGGCACCTGGAACCTGCGGGTGTCTGTCGGGCGCGGAGCGGCCACCGGCGAAGCGCGCGCCGTACTGAACGCAACTGCACAGGACTGACTTCACTGCCCGCTCGTGGTGCCCAAAAATCTGGACACTCCTACGGAAGCGTGCTAAATCCCTACGCTGGATCACGCAGCGTTGCCGAACGACTGACTCTGCATCCTCGCCACAGGAGAACGAATATGCCTTCGCGTAGATCGTACGCGTCTATCGAATCCTCCTTGATCATAGGTGCGCCGATGCTGTTGGCGTTGGTTGAACTGCTTCATCCGCAGCCCCACGACTTATTGAACCTCGACGTGCGCAAGTGGCTTGCAGTTCATTACGCCCAGATCGCCTTGTTTCCGCTTTCTGCGCTCGCAATGGCGTGGCTGATTCGTGGTAGAAGGGGGATCATCGCTGCCATCTCTCGCGTCGCGCTGTTCGTCTTCGGTATCGGGTGGACAGCCTGGGACTCGGTCGCCGGAGTAGGCACTGGCATTCTGGTGAGCGCTGCGCGAAAGTCAGGAACACCTGATGCCTGGCGCGCTCCCATCGATGCGATCTGGCTGCATCCGATCATGGGCGGCACTCCCGCACCGTTCTTTGCCGTGCTAGGATCAGTTGCCTTGTCAGTCGGGGCGGTGGCAACGGCGATCGTCCTTAAGCGTAACGGACAGTCGTGGGGACCTGTTGTGTTGCTCGGCCTATCCAGCTTTGGGATTGCCATCTTCAAAACCCACGCCTGGCCGGGTGGGCCTTTGACTTTCGGCGGTATTGCCATTGCTAGCGCATGGTTAGTCTGGGGGCGGAAGTCACCGTTCGGCATGGAGCCCCCTCGACAAACCCCAGCTACCGCTGCTTCGCAATAACACCCGGTACGGTGGCCGGAGCGTTGTTTCGGGCGGATAAATTGGGGAGAGCTATTGCACTCCTGCCCGCATAGGAGGATCTCATGATTCATCGAGGGCGGTTGCGTTCGTCGTTTGCGGGCTGTGTCGGCTCATTCGCAATCGTGTGTGCCATGGTTTTCGCAACCGCGCTTGCAATCCAGGCGCAAAACGGCGGCCCGGCAATGCCCTCGTTTATAAGCATGAGCAAGGGACACGTGGTCGGCGTCGGTTTCGACGCTCGCATGGTCTCGAATCTCGAAAACTCGGTGAAATTTTACAAATTGCTGGGCTTTAGCGAAGTCCCGGGTGTCAATCCCGCGTGGCATGTGGACAAAGTGTTCAACCAGATCTACGGAATCAAGGGCGTTGAATCCCGCATGGCCAAGCTGCAGATCAATAGCAATCTGGGCGAACAAAAACCCTTTACGCTGTATCTGCGCGAATTTCGCGGCATCTCCCGTCGCAACGCCGCCCGCGGCAAGCCCTGGTATCCTGCGCAGATGCACATCGATCTCACAGTTCCTGACGCCGATGCGCTGTGGGCCAAGTTAAAAGAAAACAACATGCTCTGGTCAGAAACTTGGGGCGGAAAACTGATCGCCGCGCCCGGCCAAACCAAGGGCACCATTGCGTACATCACTGATCCGGACGGCATGGACGTCGAAATCGTTGGCGCGAGTCCGGCTGTGCCCCCCATGGACGGGCGCCCCGGCCGCCCAGCCAATCCTCCGGGCTTCAACCACATCGGCATCGTCATCGTCAATCTCGACAAAGCCGAGGGCTATTACGGCGCGCTTCTGGGCGCGCAGGTACCACCCGTGGGCAATTGGATCGCCGGCGATTTCCTCGATTCCGCCGTCGGCGCGCACGGCAACGTGATGCGCATCATCAACACGATGTTTCCGCTCGCCGACGATCCCAGCGCGCGGATGCGCTTTGAGTTTGTCCAGTACGAGAACCGCAACCGCCCGGTGCAACCGTACAAGATCACGGATATCGGCGTGAATTATGTCGGGTTCGAAGTCACCGACATAGACGCCTTTATCGCCCGATTGAAGGGCGCGGGAATTCAGATGGTTTCTGATGGCATTGTTACCATGTCGACCGGATATCGCGTCGCGATGTTCCGCGATCCGGATGTTGGCGCCTTTACTGAATTCTACGAACCGCCTAAGCCAAAAGTACAGTAACCGTTCGCGCATCGCTGAGCGCCGCGGCCCCCGATGCATCTCTCCCTGACGCCACCGCATCTCCAATTAAGGAGGGCATTTACATGTTGCTCAAGTGGTACCGCTCAGCCACCCCGGTGCTCGCAGTTCTAGTTGCTTTTCTATTCGCTTTGCCCGCGTCGGCACGCTCTCAGTCCGGCGCATCGAACGTTTCTGTGACTACGGTCGTGACGGCGCTTGGTCCCGACTACACGCCGCCGCCTCCCATGGCCAAGGACGACATAATCGCCTACTCAGGTCGGGACAAACTGAACGTAACAGGCTGGGAGCCCGCCAAGGGCCCCCACGGCCCGCTTCAGCTCGCGATTCTGATCGACGACGCTGTGGCTCCCGGTGCTCTCGGACTGCAATTTCAAGACATCAAGAATTTCATCGGAGAACAGCCCAGCGACGTCGAAGTGGGCATTTTTTACGCGCAATACGGGACCGTCGTCACCGCCGCTCAATTCAGCTCCGACCACGCGGCCGTCGCGAAAAAGCTTCGCCTTCCCCTCGGCCGCCGCTTCGGCGGATCGCCCAGCATCTATCTTTCGTTAAGTGATCTCGTCAAAAAGTGGCCATCCCATGCTCCGCGGCGCGAAGTCCTCATGCTCACGAGCGGCCTCGATCGCTTGGAACCCGGAATCGTCGATCCCTACTTCGATGCTTCCGTGAACGACGTGCAACGCGCCGGCGTGCTCGTCCACAGTATTTATATCGGTCCCCTGCGGCTCGGCCTCAGTTTCTTCGGCATGATCGCGCAGGGCAATTTGGGCCGGCTCACAATGGACTCCGGCGGTGACGGCTTCTTTCAGGGCGTCTCCACGCCGGTTTCGTTCAAGCCGTTCCTGCAGCAGTTGAATACGATTCTTCAGAATCAATACCTGATGACGTTCGAAGCCCCAGCCAGCTCGAAGAAGGGCGGCGAGCTTCGCCCACTCAACATCCGCACCGAGCAAAACAGGGTCAAGCTGCTCTATCCGCACCGCGTGCTCGTTCCGGACAAATAGCATCGCCGCGCGGGCCTATGCTCATGAAAAACCCGGCGGGCCCAACAGCCAGCCGGGCTTTTTACTTGGCGGCTGAGCGCTCCTTCGCCTCACGGATGCGTGCTGCGCAAGCTGCCTTCCTTTCCCTCAAGATTCCCGTTCTTTGCATCCACTGCGCGCGTACAATGCCTGCGTCCGACCACCGATCTGCGGAGTGCGAAATATGCGAGAGGGAAGTCACGCCGCCATAACGAAACACGTCTTGGGCGCGCTGGCGCTCTGCGCTGTGCCGTTGCTGTTCCCACCCGCCGTGCGCGCCCAAAACAAGACGATTGCAGGCGCGTTCACTGTCGAGCGACCGACTCTCGTGTCACTTGGCTTTGAATGGCGCATCTCCGGCGACGCAAATCGGAACGCTCGCGTGGACGTCGCCTTCCGCAAAAAAGGCGACGCGCACTGGCGCAAAGGCCTTCCGCTCCTGCGTCTCGATGGTGAACGAGTCACAGGCGGCATTCCGCGCGACGCCAGCCGCCATTATTTCAGTTACGTCGCGCCGAATATGTTCGCCGGCAGTCTGCTCAATTTGCAGCCCAACACTGAGTATCAATGCCGCTTCGTGCTCACCGATCCCGACGGTGTGAGAGGCCGCTCTGTGCGAACTGTCACCGCGCGCACGCGCAAAGAACCGGAACCCGCATCAGGCGGTCACGTCTACAACGTCTATCCCTTCGGCTACAAAGGGCCCAAGCAGCAGCCTGCCTTCACCGGTCTGCTCGCTGCCTATTACATGGGTTCCGACGAATCCGATCACTCCAACGTCATGCCGCCTCGTGTCCGCCCAGGCGATATCATTCTCGTCCACGCCGGTGTGTACAAGGACAATCGCTTCAACTACGGCGGCTTCGATCGCAGTCTCGCAGCTTATGGCACGCCTTTCGACGGCACCTACTATCTGACCGCGAGCGGCACGCCCGATAAGCCCATCGTCATCAAAGGCGCGGGCGATGGCGAAGTGATCTTCGATGGCGGTGGCAATCAGGTGCTATTCAATCTCATGGCCGCGAACTACAACTATTTTGAAGGCATCACGGTTCGCAACACCAACGTGGCATTCCTGCTCGGTTACAAGAATATCGCCGGCTCAAGCGGCTTTACGCTGAAGGATTGCCGGCTCTACGACATCGGCCGCGGCGTCGAAGATGATTGGTCTGGTTCAAAGGATTTTTACATTGCTGATAACGTTTTCATCGGTCGCCATAATCCGGAGAAGCTGCAGAGCTGGTGGCGTCCAGACGTGTGGGCAAAATTCCCCGGATACCCCGCGCTGATCACCTCCGAATACGCCGTCAAAATCTATGGCCAGGGCCACGTCGTTGCGTACAACTACGTCGCCAACTGGCACGACGGCATTGATATCGCCACCTACGGCGATCCCGACGGCACGCCGGACGAAAATCCGGACCGCGTGCCCGTTTCCATCGATTTCTACAACAACGATCTCTACAACATGGCCGACAACTGCATCGAAGCCGATGGCGGCACCCACAACATCCGCGTCTTCCGTAATCGCTGCTTCAATTCCGCCGGAGGCGCGCTCAGCGCCCAGCCCACCTTTGGCGGCCCGCTGTACTTCTATCAAAACGTCGTTTACAACACCACCACTGGCGGCCCACTGAAGCTCATCGATACGCCAGCCGGAGTTCTGATCTATCAGAACACCCTCATCGGTGAGGGCCGCCTGTTCGGCCCCGCATCCAACGTCCATTTTCTAAATAACTTGATCCTGGGTGATGGCTGGGCCGGTCCAATCTTCAACCTAAGCACGTTCACCAACTACTCCTCATCCGACTACAACGGCTACCGCCCGAACCCCGGCCTCGATGATTCATTCGAATGGAATTCGCCGCCGTTCGACGCAATCGCGGATTATTCCGGCAAGCTCGTCACGCGCCATTTCAAAGATCTGCGCGAATTTCAGCAGGCAACAGGACAAGAAAAGCACAGCGTTTTGGTGGACTACGACATCTTCGAAAAGGTTCCCATGCCGGATAAATCCGATCCGCAGCGCCTCTACGACCCAGAGGACTTCGATTTCCGCCTGCGCCCCGGCTCCGCCGCCGTGGATTGGGGCATTCTGTTGCCGACCATCAATGACGATTTCACCGGCCGCGCTCCCGATCTCGGAGCCTATGAACTCGGCAGCTCCATTCCGCACTACGGCCCGCGTACCGTGCCCTTGGGCCAACGCGGCCCAGGTGCACCGCGCTCCATCGCGGGCCCTCCGGAGTAGGATCCGAACGAATCGGCTAAGCATCCAATTTCCTGTAATTGTGGTTGCGGCTTCGTGGGGGCGTTCGCCGGTTCCTGGAAACACTCAGCCGGTTCTAGCATGTCAAGATTCGCCCGCACTTAATTCGACGGGAAGGACACATATGCTCGAAACGACTTCCGCTGTCACACCAACTCGATTTGAGCAAGGGCTCCGCTATGCGGATTTCGTCGCACAGGCCGCGGTGAATCGCGACAAATTCGAGCAGTTTTACAACGATTCCGCTCTCACTGCCGACGACATCTCCTTCTTTAAGAGAGCCGCTGCCTTGCCGAATGGTCCTGCGAAAATTCTTGCTTTGGCCGAAGCCTGGTGCGGCGACGTGTACCGCGAATTGCCGACCGTTGCTCGCATTGCCGAAGCCACCGGCGCGGACCTGCGAATTTTCCTACGCGACCAGAACCCAGACATCATGGACGAGTTTCTCAGCAACAACGGCAAATCGCGCGCCATTCCTGTGTTTGTCTTTTACACGAAAGACCTTCGCTACATCACCCGCTTCACCGAACGCTCCGCGGGTGCCCACGCCGAGCTTGCCGCCATCATGGACGAAGTCCGGTCGCAGCTCCACTTGCCGCCGACGGCCACATTCGCCACCGTTTCCGAATCCGAGAGACAAACCTTTCTCCGTGAAGTAATCAAGCGCATCACCCCGCGTTTCCCGGATTGGCGCAAGGAATCCATCAAGGAAATGCGCGCGTTGTTGTCATCCGCGCTCGCCATTCCAAATCAAGGCTGACGGAGGTTCCGCATGCCTGCGCAACGTCCCATCGTTTACACCATCCGCGGGTGCGACGCCTGCGTGAAGCTTCTCAAAAAATGGCAGTCCGAAGGCATCTCCTACGAGGAGCGCCGCGTCGAATTGAGCCAGGCAACGATGGACGAAGCTCGCAAGTATGGAGACATGGTCCCGATTGTCGTCTGGCCCGACGGCCGGGTCGAGCAGGGCTTCGAAGGAACGCTCGGCTGCTTCATCTGAGCGTGCCGGCCGGTGAAAGCCTCGGGCGATTTGTCTCAACCCTTCTTGGGAAAGCTTCTTTTCTTGACAAAATCTTAGATTAGATATATTCAAGCTAATTCATGGATGCTACGGCGATCAAAAGCTCTCTAGCCGGCAGCGGCTTGCGCTGCACCTCGCAGCGATTCGCGGTGATGGCGTTCCTGATGAATTGCAAGAGCCACCCCACGGCAGCGGAAATTTTTGAAGCGGTGAATCGCGTCGATCCGCGCTGTTCCCGGGCCACCACCTACAATAATTTGCGCGACTTGGTGCGGGCCGGTTTGGTGCGCGAAGTGGCCGTCGAGGGCCGCGCCGCGCGATTTGACGCGAGGGGCATGCGCCATCACCATTTCGTCTGCGACCGCTGCGGCAATGTCGAGGACGTGGAATGGTACGACGTGCCCCGCCCTGCTTCCGCCTCGCTTGGCAGGCGCGTTCTGCGCGAATGTGAACTGATTTTCCGGGGGCTTTGCGCGAACTGTGCCCCGCGGCGCGGCTCGCGCAAAGCTTCATAGATTAATGATTCGCGCCGTGCAAATGGCGCGGAAACCGCGATCCCGCGGTTACGTCTCGTCACATGCAACGGGACGCAAACGATTTTGACGATGAAAGGGAAGGAGCGAACCGTGTCAACCGAATCGACTGAATCGAAGTGCCCGTTTGCGGGCGGAAAACCCGCGCCTACCAACCGTGACTGGTGGCCGAACCAGTTGAATCTTCAGATTCTCCACCAGCATTCGAATCTTTCTAATCCCATGGGCGAGGAGTTCGACTACGCCGAGGAATTCAACAGTCTCGACCTGAACGCCGTCATCAAGGACCTGCACGCCTTGATGACGGACTCGCAGCCCTGGTGGCCGGCTGACTTTGGCCACTACGGACCGCTCTTTATCCGCATGGCTTGGCACAGCGCCGGCACCTACCGCATCGGCGATGGCCGCGGCGGCGCTGGAGCGGGGCAGCAGCGCTTCGCTCCTGTAAATAGCTGGCCGGATAACGCTAACCTCGACAAAGCTCGGCGCCTTCTCTGGCCCATCAAGCAGAAGTATGGCCGGAAAATTTCTTGGGCCGACCTGATGATTCTCGCCGGCAATGTCGCCCTCGAGTCCATGGGCTTCAAGACCTTCGGATTCGGCGGCGGGCGCGTCGATCAGTGGGAGCCAGCAGAAGACGTCTTCTGGGGCCCCGAGGGCAAGTGGCTCGCGGACGAGCGTTATTCCGGCGACCGCGAACTTATGAATCCGCTCGCTGCCGTGCAAATGGGTCTGATCTACGTCAATCCCGAGGGGCCCAACGGCAAGCCCGATCCCATCGCTGCCGCCCGCGATATTCGCGAAACGTTCCGCCGCATGGCCATGAACGATGAAGAGACCGTCGCGCTGATTGCCGGGGGCCACACCTTCGGGAAAACTCACGGCGCGGGCGACCCGAAGCTTGTCGGTCCCGAACCCGAAGCCGCTCCCATCGAGCAGATGGGCCTCGGCTGGAAGAGCAAATTTGGCACGGGCGTCGGCAAAGACGCCATCACGGGCGGTCCCGAAGTGATCTGGTCGCAAACGCCCACGAAGTGGAGCAACAACTTTTTTGCCAACCTCTTCGAAAACGAATGGGAACTGACCAAGAGTCCGGCCGGCGCCTATCAGTTTGTCGCAAAGAATGGCGCCAAGCCGGTTCCGGATGCCTTCGATCCATCGAAGCATCACAAGCCGACGATGCTGGTCACCGACCTTGCCTTGCGAATGGATCCAATCTACGAAAAGATTTCTCGCCGTTTTTACGAGCATCCAGATCAGTTCGCGGACGCTTTCGCCCGCGCCTGGTTCAAGCTGACGCACCGCGACATGGGGCCGGTCGTCCGTTACCTTGGCCCGTTCGTGCCCAAGGAAACGCTGATTTGGCAGGATCCCATCCCGGCCGTCAATCACCCGCTGATCAACGAGCAGGATGCCGCCGCTCTGAAGGCGAAAATCCTCGCATCCGGGCTGTCCATCTCGCGGTTGGTTTCCACGGCTTGGGCGTCGGCGTCCACGTTCCGCGGCTCCGATAAGCGCGGCGGCGCCAACGGCGCGCGCATTCGCCTTGCGCCGCAGAAGGATTGGAAAGTCAACGAGCCGGCCGAACTCGCAAAGGTCCTGCAGAAGCTCGAAGCCATCCAGAAGGAGTTCAACGCCTCGGCGTCTGGCGGCAAAAAAGTTTCGCTCGCCGATTTGATTGTTCTCGGCGGCGCCGCGGCTATCGAGGAAGCCGCGAAGAAAGCCGGCCACAATGTGAAAGTGCCCTTCGCGCCGGGCCGCATGGATGCTTCCCAAGACCAAACCGACGTCGAATCCTTCGCTCCGCTCGAGCCGCTTGCCGATGGCTTCCGCAACTACCTCAGCGGCAAGCAGCGCTTGTCGCCCGAAGAACACCTGGTCGACCGGGCGCAGTTGCTCCGGCTCACTGCGCCGGAGATGACGGTTCTCATCGGCGGTCTGCGCGTCCTGGGCGCGAATTATGGAAAGTCTCCGCACGGCGTCTTCACCCAGCGCCCCGAGACGCTCACGAACGACTTCTTCGTCAACCTGCTCGACATGGGTACTGAGTGGCAACCCACCGCCGGCTCGGAAGGCGTGTACGAGGGCCGCGACCGCAAAACCAAGCAGCTCAAGTGGACCGGTACTCGCGTCGATCTGATCTTCGGTTCGAACTCGCAATTGCGGGCCATCGCCGAAGTCTATGCCTGCGCCGACGCCGGTCAAAAATTTGTGAATGATTTCATCGCGGCGTGGAACAAGGTCATGAACGCGGACCGCTTCGACCTTGCCGCTTCCGCGAACAGAAAAACCAAAACCGCTAGCCCGACCCTCAACGCCGTCACTGCCGGCTAGTGCTCGAACATTCGCGTCGGCAGGCTCGTAGCCAATCGGGACTGCGAGCCTGCCGGCAAGGTGGTTTTACGGCGCCCACCGCGCGGCGTGTGGTCGTGCGCAATCTCGAATTGCTGATTTCGGACCGATCGAAAATGGCGCGCCCGGGAGGATTCGAACCTCTGACCTTGTGCTTCGGAGGCACACGCTCTATCCATCTGAGCTACGGGCGCACGTCAGACAGCTTGCAATTAGATAATTGTATTACTTTTCCCCAGCACTCGCCATGCGCCCTCGGCGCTCGATAGCTGTCTGCAATTTGTGACGGTTTGCGGGTCTTGGCTTACCGCGACATCATCGTTGCGGAATCAAAGCGGCTTGAGCCGCTGACGTTCCCAGCGCCCTGCTCGCGCATACGAGCCTGCCACCCGTTTGCAGATCGGCAACCGCCCCAGCAATCTCTCGCCTCTCCCGCCCGGTATATAATCTAATCTCGCCATTGTGAATTTCATGACCGAATCCTTCAGGCTCTGGCTGATGAACGCCGGCACGCGCGGCGTGCGCATCCTCGCGATTCTGATCCTCGCATTCGTCTGTGTTCGGATTCTGAAAGCGCTTACGAAGCGTATGGTGGAAATTGCCAAGTCCCACACGCGAGTGGCGCAGATGCGCGAGCAGCAAACGCGCACCATGGCCGGCGTCGTTTATAGCGTCGGCGTCACGCTGATTCTCGCCGTCGCCATTTTGATGGTGCTGCCCGAGTTCGGCTTCAATATCACTCCGGTTGCGGCGGCTGCCGCCGTCGCCAGCTTGGCTTTCGGCTTCGGCGCGCAAAATCTGGTCAAGGATTTCATCAACGGTTTCTTTATCGTGCTGGAGGATCAGTACGTCGTGGGCGACACCATTCAGGCCAATGGCGAAACGGGTCGCGTCGAATACCTCACGCTTCGCCGCACCGTGCTTCGCAACGCCGCGGGCGCGATCATCACCATCCCCAACTCGCTGATCGGACAGGTATCGAATCTCAGCCGCGACTGGTCGCAGGCTTTCGTCGATCTCACCGTGCCCACCAGCGAACACGTCGGTCGCGCGCTCGCCATGCTCGAAAAAATCTGCGGCGATTTCCGCATCGATCCCGATTGGTCACCCGCCCTCGTCGATGGCCCGCGCGTTCTGGGAGTCGAATCGCTCGCGCTCGATGGCACGATCCTGCGCCTGCAAGTTCGCACCGTGCTGAATCGCAAGGACGAAGTCGCCCGCGAACTGCGCCGCCGCATCAAGCTCGCCTTTGAGGACGCGCGCATCCCCATGCATCAGACCCACAAGGTGGAATTCCGCGAGGATGCCACTGCAGCCGCAGCCGGAATCGAAGCGCCCAGCGGCATCCACACGCCGGACTGATAGTTCACGCCACAATAGAGGTTCTTCCGCGCGCGCGGCGGCTCAATCGTGCTTAGGCTCGCGCCGCGTGCGCGCGATGCATCGCCGCGAGCGCCGCTTTCACCCGCGCCGGCGTGAGCGGAGCTTGCCGCACTCGCACGCCGGTCGCGTCGAAAATCGCATTCGCAATCGCCGCCGCCGTTGGACGGCTGGCGGGTTCGCCCGCGCCGCTCGGCGCAATCTCCGGGTGATCGATCAGCACGATGTCCACCTGTTCCGGCACATCCGAAGCTCTGGCGACCGGATAGCTGTACCAATCCGTGCTGGTCACGCGATTCGCGTCGAACGCTACTTCTTCCTTCAATCCGCGGCTGAGCGATTGAATCAGGTTTGCCGCGATCGTTCCGCGCAGGGCCTGCGGATTCACCACCAGTCCGCAATCGTGAACGCACACCAGCCGCTTCACGCGCACCGCTCCCGTCCTGCGATTTACCTCCACTTCCGCAATCGTGGCCACCCGCGTCTCGCCGCGCAGCGCAACCGCCACTCCACGCCCCGTCGCGATTTCTCCCGCGCCCGCGTGCTTTTTCGGAGACGGTCGCAGGTCCCAGCCAAACACCTCGCCCGCGCGAATCAGCGCCGCTTGCAGGCGCGCGTCCTTCAGATACTTGATTCGAAATTGAATGGGATCGGCGTTCGCCGCCGCTGCTAATTCGTCCATAAACGATTCCGCCGCGAACGCCGTCGCCGGCCCTTCCGGATCGCGCAAGTGGCTCGTCCGCATCGGCGAGCAAGACGCCAAAAACGCCGGCACCACATGTGCGTCCGCATGAATGGTCCCAAAGTTGTACGCCACGCATTCCGCGCCCCACTGCGCGAATTCATCCACCCCGGACGTATTCGGAATCCCGGTCAATTGCGCGCCTAGGAAATTTCCGGCTGTCGCCGGCAGGAACATCGTTTCGCCGCCCGAAAACGCGCGCGTGCTGAATCGCAACGCTTGTACCTCGCCATTCTCGCTCAAACCCGCCGAAGCGTCGCAAATCACCGCCGGACCTTTCGTTCCCCATGCGGTCATATCGTCGCGCATCCATTGCACGCGCACCGGCTTTCCCGCCGCCCGCGAAAGTAGCACCGCATCCGCCGCCGCATCTTCAAACCCCGGGCGCCCGTACGACCCGGCATCTTCGATCCAGATGATCCGCACTTTTTCGGCCGGGACGTTCAGCAGTTGCGCGAACCCCTGCCGGAGGGCATGCGGCTTCTGCGCTCCGCACCAAACGGTGGTAATCCCATCGAGCTGCACGTCCGCCACCGCGCAGCCCGGCCCCATCGTCGCGTGCGATTGGAACGGCCATTCGTAGCTCGCTTCCACTTTCTTCGCGGCCGCCGCGATGGCCCCTTCGGCATCGCCGGTCTTGAGCGTATCTTTGCTGGCTTTCGGCGTCGCGCTGCGCATGTGATCGTATAAATGCGCCTGCGCCGGAAACGCGGGTTCCGGCGTGCTCCACGTGACTTTCAGTGCCCGCGCCGCGCGAATCGCCGCCCATTCGTTTTCCGCCACGACTCCCACAAAATTCCCTTCGACCACGGTTTGCTTGTAGCCGCGGATCGCTTTCGCCGCTGTGTCGTCCACGCTTGCCAGTTTCGCGCCCGCGCTTGCCGGACGCACCACGCGTCCATGCAGCATTCCCGGCACGCGTACGTCCGTCACGTATTGCCACTTGCCCAGAATCTTCGGTGCAATGTCCACGCGCGGCAGCGGCTTGCCAACCACCGTATAGTTCGAGGGATCTTTCGGCTTGCCTCGCCCAATGACGTTCAATCCGAATCCGCGGCCGGTTACTTTCAGAATGTCGTTCAGGTCCGTGCCTCCGGCCAGCTCTCCGTACGAAATGCTCTTGGCCGGGTCGTCGGTTGGGCTCACCACTCCGGCGGTCACCTGCAGTTGATCCGCCGGGACGCTCAGGCGCTGGGACGCAAGCTGCACCAGCAGCGAGCGCGCCGTCGCGGCCACGTTGCGCAGCGGCTGCGCGCCCATCGCGATCGAGGTGCTTCCACCCACGCCGCCCTGGTCTGGTGTCAGCGACGTGTCGCCCATCACGAAGCGCACGCTAGCGGGCGCCACGTCCAGCTCTTCCGCCACGATCTGCGCGAACCCGGTTTCGACGCCCATCCCGATTTCGACCTTGCCGGTGAATATCCGGATCGTTCCGTCCTTCTCAACCCGGAGCCACGCGTCCAGCCACCGCGGCGAACGCTCCTTCTCCGCCTCGTTCGCCGGCGCTGCTAGCACTCGCGGCAAAATCGACGCATCCAGCATGCTGAATCCGATCAGCAGCCCGCCAGCATCTCGAACGAATTCTCGCCGTGTCAGCTTCGATTTCGGAGCACCTGTGGCGGACATGATTACGCGCTCCTTCCCGTGCCGGCGGCTTTGCGCACCGCGTTGAAAATTCCCACGTGACTTCCGCAGCGGCAAATCAGGTTCTCGAATGCGCGCCGCATCTGCGCTTCCGTCGGATGCGGATTCTCCCGCAGCAGCGCTTTGGCCGTCAGCACCCATCCGTTCAGGCAATAGCCGCATTGAAACGCCTGTTCGTCGATGAACGCCTGCTGCACCGGATCGGGTGCGCCCTCCTCCCCAAGCCCTTCGAGCGTAACGATCTCTTTTCCGCGCACCGCCGCCACCGGCAAGCGGCACGACCGCACCGCGCGCCCCTCCAGCAGCACCGTGCACGCGCCGCATTGCCCCAGTCCGCACCCGAACCGCGGATTCTTCATTTCCAGGTTGTCGCGCAGCACGTACAGCAGCGGGCAGTCCGCTTCCACATCTGCTTCGTGAGTCTTGCCATTGACTTTCAGTATCATGCGGGCCATCGGTCGCAGGTCCCCTGTGAAATTGATGCGCGTAGTGTAACTCCGCTCCCGGCCATGGGGAAAATCCAAAATCAGATGGTGAATCGCCCGCTACGCCTCCATCGGTCCCTTTTATTGCAAAATCGTCGAGTATACTGTCCGCGCCACATCGCTAAGGCGTCGCGGATTTGCCATCGCCATCGCGCGGGGGAAGCATGGGCAGGCTGAAGCTCACAATCGCGTGTTCGGATTACGATCGCACGCAGGCCATCGCGGACGGGCGCGTGCCGGTTGACGGTGTCGATCTCGTCTGGCTCGATCTGCCCATCGAGGAAATTTTCTTTCGCATGCTGCGGCACCACGAATTCGACGCCGCCGAGCTTTCGCTTTCCTCCTATGTGCTTTCGCTTTGCTCCGATAATCCTCGATTCGTCGCCATCCCCGTATTTCCGTCGAGGGCTTTTCGCCACTCTTTCATTTTCATCCATCGCCAGAGCGGCATCCGCGAGCCGAAGGACCTGATCGGCAAGCGCGTGGGCGTCCCGGAATATCAGATGACCGCCGGCGTGTGGATTCGCGGCATCTTGAGCGACGAATACGGCGTCTCGCCCGCCAGCGTCCGCTATTATCGCGGAGGCGAGGAAGAACCCGGCCGCCCCGAAAAAATTCCCCTGTCTCTGCCGCCCGGCTTTCATCTCGAAACCATCGCGCCCTCGCAGACCCTCTCCGCCATGCTCGCGTCCGGCGAAATCGATGCGCTGTACGCCGCGCGCATCCCATCCGCGTTCACCGGGACCAACGGACCCACCGGCAATGGTAATGTCCGGCGGCTCTTCGAAAATTATCAAACCGTCGAGCAGGACTACTTCTCGCGCACCGGAATTTTTCCCATCATGCACGTCATCGCCATTCGTCGCGATGTGTACGAACGGTTCCCGTGGATCGCCCAATCGCTTTTCAAGGCATTCTCGCACGCGAAACAGATCGCCTTTGACCAGCTGCACGACTCCGGCGCGCTCTTCTGCATGCTCCCCTGGCTTGCCCGCCACCTCGAGGAAACGCGCGATCGCATGGGCGCCGATTTTTGGCCGTACGGACTGGAGCGCAACACCCGCGCTCTTGAAACATTCCTCCGCTACTCGTACGAGCAGGGTTTAGCCAAGCGCCTGTTCCGGCCCGAAGAGATTTTTGCGCCCGAGTCGCTCGAATCTTTTAAGGTCTGACGCGCCGGCCTGTTTTCCCGCCGGCCGCAGGAGGCTTTCCTGGCCATCGAATCCAGCACCCGTTCACAACCCTGGTGGACTCTGACGCGCGGCGATATCGACGCCGTCATCGCGCAACTCGGCTGCATCGTCGCGCAGATGTTCATTCCCGTGCTGCTGGTGCTTCCGCTCGGCGTTTCGTTGCGATTCGGTCTCGATCATTTCGTGCCGGGCTTTGCTTCCGGCTTGTTCATCGGGTCGGCGGGCCTGGCTTGGCTCGGCGTTCGCCTCGGCCGTCGCGAAAATCGCCGCGACGTCACCGCGCATCCTTACGGCAATAACGTGCCGGCGATCCTCGCCTTCACGCTATCCATTTTCCTTCCCGTTTACTTGCAGACGCGCAACGCCGAGCTGGCATGGGCCATCGGCGCCGCCTCTGTCGTCTGGACCGGAATCTTCAAGCTGGCCATGGCGCCTTTCGCGGGCCTCATTCGCCGTTTCATTCCGCTGCCCGCTTCCATGACCGTCTTCGGCGCCGCCATGTATAGCTATCTGGCCATGATTCTGCTCCAGCGCGTCTTCGATCAACCGCTGGTAGGCATCGTCGCGCTGGCCATCGTTTGCGTCGCCGTGTTCGCCAATGTGCCGATCACCTCCTGGAAGCTGCCGCCGTTTCTCATCGCCTGGATCGTGCCCCTGATTCTCGGCATCGCCGTCGGCTACGTGCATCCATCGTGGACCGGCTCTGCTCTCGAACTTCCGTGGGTGCGCTCCGCCGCGCCGCTGCGCGCCCTGATTCTCGCCGTTCCGTATTTTTCCGTGATCGTCCCGATTTCGATGTATCACCTCCTGCAGGACATCGCCTCCGTCGAGGGCGCCGCCTCGGCGGGCGATCATTACGACGCGCGCAGCATCGTCGCCTGCGATGCGATCGGCACATTGTTCTGCGGTCTTTGCGGCAGCATCGTCTCGCCCGTCGTTTATGCCCTCCATCCGCCCTATCGCGCTCTCGGCGCGCGCATCGGCTACGCCTTTTGGACTCCTTTGCTTTTCCTCACCGTCGTGGTTAGCGGCCTGATCTCCTTCATCTCCGGGCTGTTTCCATGGCCCATTCTCGCCGCCATGATCGCCTACGTTTCCGTAGGCGTCGGCACGGCCGCTCTGCGCCGCGTGGACCGCAAATACTGGAGCGCCGTGCTGCTTGGATTCATGATTCCCATCGGTGCCGTCGTTTCCGCGGCGCTCACTTCCGCGCTCCCGGCGCTGCATATTTCGATTGCGGACGCCGGCGCGCGCACGGCGCTCGATCGCGCCATTTACTGGAGCTCCGTGCGGGGCCTCGGCGACGGATTCCTGTTCCTCGTCTTGGTGATTGCCGCCGTGATCAGTGAAGCGATCGACCGCAAATTCCGCCGCGCTGCCGTCTGGTGCCTCGTTGCCTCCGCATTTTCGTGGCTCGGCTTGATGCATTCGCCCACGCTGCGTTGGCGCGCCGAACCCATGTACGCCGCGGGATGGCTCGCCGCCGCTGCGGTTGTCTATTCCGCGCGCTGGTGGGGCGCGCAGCCCGCGCCTGACGCAGAAAAATCCGACGAACCCGCGCTGGCCAAAAAGTTGTGACCGACGGCCGTTGCCAGCAGACTCTCGGTCCAATGGCGCCCCAACATCCCTTCGGCGGTTTGACTGGCTTTGGTTATAATCCCCGTGATCTAACGGCCCGCAAAGCCGAAATGGGACTTCTCATTTCCAACATGAGGGTGCGCTCGCAATCGACTTCGCAGCCAGGCCGGCGAACCCATCGCCGGTGAGATACGAACGACAAGGAGCGAAAATATGTGCGATCGAGATCATTCCGCCGAGGATCAGGAACGGCTTCAGGCCCAGGGTCTAATCACGCGCAAGCAGTTCGGCGTCATGCTGGCGGCAGGCGTCCTCATGCTGCTGCCCAAAGTCGCCAACGCTGCGGACGTCACGGAATCGGACGTGACCGTGAAGACGCCCGACGGCACCGCCGACTGCTATTTCGTCCATCCATCTACCGGCGCCGCGCCCGGCGTACTGATGTGGCCGGATATTTTCGGGCTCCGGCCGGCATTCCGCCAGATGGGCAAGCGGCTTGCCGAATCGGGCTATTCGGTGCTGGTGGTGAATCCGTTCTACCGGACTAAAAGGGCTCCGACCGCTCCCCAGGGTGCCGCCACTCCCATTCAGCAGTTGCTCCCCCTCGCGCGAACCCTGAACGAGACCACGCAGGTGACCGACGCCAAGGCATTCATCGGATGGTTGGACCAGCAGCCCTCGGTTGCCAGGAATCGCAAGATCGGCACGCAGGGTTATTGCATGGGAGGGGCGATGGCCTTTCGTACTGCTTATGCCGTGCCGGACCGTGTCGGAGCGGTGGCCTCCTTCCATGGCGGCAACGGCTTGGTCACCGACATGCCCGATAGTCCCCATCTCCAGGCCGCGATGAGCCATGCCCAGTTCCTGGTCCTGATTGCGGAAAATGACGATGCGAAAGCGCCCAACGAAAAGATCGTGATGAAGCAAACTTTTGCCAAGGCGGGGCTCACCGCGGAAATCGAAGTGTATCCGGCCTTGCACGGCTGGTGTCCGCCGGATTCGGGCGTTTACAACGAGCCGCTCGCCGAGAAGGCATGGAGCCGTCTGCTCGTACTGTACCGCAAGGCTCTCGCCTGACCGGTTTCTGATTCTGGCGTGAGTGGCCGCAACTCCGCAGCCGCGTCCGAGGTGCGTTGCGCCGCCACGATCCCATTTGACGCGGGAACTGGAGGCGCGGGTGGGATTCGAACCCACGCGTGAAGGTTTTGCAGACCTCTCCCTTGCCACTTGGGTACCGCGCCCCGCTCAGCTCAATTTACTGGAAGTATAGCGAAACTCGCACGAGCTTTCAGCGGCCGCTCTTTTTCGCTTCGGGCGTGCCGCGACGCATCGCTTTGGCGTCCGCTCTCATCGGATGCGCAGCACATACGGCATCCGCGCCTGCACCGGCGCCATCGTTCCAACGATCCGCTGCAGTACATCCGCCAGCGACGGCGTGCGCCCGCTCATCTGATCTTCTTCGAGTTGCATAAGCTGATCCAGCAGGCTTTTTTGTCGCGGCAGCCGCTCGATGCTCACCGATTGACGTTCGGGAATGTGTGCCAGTTGCTTGGCCACTGCGATTGCCCGGTCGAGCCCGCCCAGGTAATCCACCAGTCCGAGCTGCTTGGCCTCCGCGCCGGTCCACACGCGCCCCTTGGCGATTTTATCCACGGCCTCGACGCTCATGTGCCGGTCCGCGGCCACCGTTTGCGTAAACGTTTCGTAGGTTTCCCGCAGAGTCTTTTGGATGTATGCCTGCTGCGCCGGCGTGAAATTCTGCTGATCGGAAAAAAGCGTGGCGTTCTCGCTGGTTGCCACGTAATCCGTGCTCAGCCCCAGCAAGCTGTAGAGCCCCGCGAGATTCATTTTCCCGGCAAGCACCCCGATCGAGCCGGTCTCCGTATCCGGCTCCGCCACGATTTTCGCCGCTGGCGCCGATATCCAGTACCCGCCCGAAGCCGCCAGATCGGCCATCGACACCACCACTGGCTTTCGTGCTTCGGCTAGCTCCACTTCGCGCCGGATCACCTCGCTCGCCACCACCGACCCGCCGCCCGAATCCACGCGCAGCACGATCGCACGCACGCCATTATCTTTTCGCGCTCTGCGCAGCGCCGCCGCCACCGTATCGCCGCCCATCACCGTCCCGCTCGCGGGGTTCGTTCCGGAATCGCCGGAGACGATCTCTCCCGTCGCGTACACCACTGCGATGCGCGGTCCGCCCGGCCTGCTCAGCAAACTGTGGTAGCGATCGAGCGAAACCGGATTCCAGCCGCCGCGTTCCCTGAAAAACTCTTGCACCTGGTCCCAATACGCGAGCCGGTCCACCAACCCGTCGCGCACCGCTTCGCTTCCCGAGTACGGCCCGCCCGCTACCAGCGACTGGAACTTCGCGCGATCCATGTGCCGCGCCTCGGCCGCGTCCGCCACGTACTGATTAAAAACTCCATCGAGCACCGATTCCACTTCCTCGCGGTGCGCCGGTGTGAACTTCTTCTCCGTGTACATGTTGTACGCGGTCTTGAACTCCGCGATGTGATACACCTCCGGCACCACCTTCAATTTGTCCAGCGTGCCGCGCAGAAAAAGCGCCTGCGCCATCATCCCCGTGATGCTCACCGGGTTCGTCGGCACCAGCCACACTTTCGAACACGCGCTGGCCAGGTAGTATTCGGGGTTGCCGATTCCGTCGTAGCCCAGATAGCAGATGTTCGGCTTCCCGCTGCTCCGGAATGCAAGGATATGCGCGCGAAGCTCCTCGATTTTTGCCCAGCCTCCGCCCAGCGGCCCGATGCGCACCACCAGCCCAGTGATGCGCGGATCGGTGCGCGCCGCGTCCACCGCGTCGATGTAATCCTCCAGCACCGATGCCTGATTGCCCCGCAGGATCGCCAGCGGGTTCAGCGACGCCTGGTCTTCGATATCGCCGTTCACGTCCATCACCAGGACGGATTTCCCCATCAAACGCCGCGGCCTCAATGCTGCCCAAACGATCGCCGCCAAAAACAAAACCACCACCGTGATAACGATCGCCCGCCTCTTGCCCCACGTCATAGCCGCTCGCCCCGTGTCATAGCATCTTGCCCCATCTCATTCGAGTGTTCCCTTGCCCGCAATCCGCTCAACTCCACCCGCGCGGAATTTTTCGTACCGGAACTATACTATTGTTGCGGACAATCGTGGCAACAGCGGTGCCCTTCGGTTGACGCCTCCCCTCGAAACCCCTCGCCTTCTCCTTCGTCCCATCGATCTCGCTGACGCCTCGCAAATCTAGCTCGTCTTTCCCCAATGGGACATCGTCCGCCATCTCGCCGCCGTGCCACGGCTACCAAAGTACGGTGCCTGTCCGCCTGTACTAAAACTGTACTTCCGGACAGTAGCCAATTTTTCCCGCAATTTGCTAGGTTGGCTCGATGGTTCGCCTGCAACACGCCGCGAATCATCCGGCAAAATCGCCGCCGCGATTTTCCGCGATTTTGGAAGCGATTGGAGGAAATTCGATCCAGGAGGAATAAACGCATGTCGCCGCAAGCCCCGCCACCGCCCCGGCGTCGTCCGCCGCTCGCCAGGCGCTCCGCTCCAGCGCTCGCCCACCACGCGCGTAAATGCGGCATCTGCCATCACCCGCAGCGTAGCGATATCGAGTTGGCGTTCCTGAACTGGGACTACGTTTCATCCATCGTCTCGGAATTCCATCTTCCCAGCCGCGCTTCGCTCTACCGCCACGCCCGCGCCACCGGCCTGCTCGCCGAACGCCATCGCTCGATTCGCGGCGCGCTCGCGCGCATTATCGAAAAGGCGCAGGACGCTGAGCCGGATGCCGCGGCGATCGTCCGCGCCGTTGAACTTTTCGCCCGTCTTAATGACGACGGCGAATTGACTTTGCCTCGCCGCTCCGGTCGCCGCAGCCTTCCGCGCTTCTCCACCGCCCGCGCCGCCGCCAAATCGATACACTTTCGATTAGAGACCGGCGCAACTCGTTGAAAACAAACGGCCGATGATCCGCCTAATCGATACAGTTCGCGGCTCTCGCCAAGGCGCCTCTTCGCTCGATTTTGATCGAACCTGGATCGCTGGGAATCGGGCGGGCCGCGCGGATCTTCCTTGGGAAGTGAAGGCGCGGGAACCGGGAACTGGGGTAGAGGAAACGCCCGGCTCCCGCGCTATTTTTCGCTCCGGGGCGCCGCCGCATGAAGCGGAACCCGCCTTGGAGCGAGAACTATTTAAAAGTGAAGTTGGCGCTGGCGGTTTCGCCGGCGCGAACGGTCACCTTTTGCTCCTGCGTGCCGAACGTGGCGGTCCACGCGTGCAACGTGTACTCGCCCGGAGGCAGCCCCTTGATCGCGTACGTGCCCTCGTCGCCCGTGACCGTGAAAAACGGGTTGCTCACCACGCCGAGATAGGCGCTCATCCACGGGTGCTTGTTGCAGTGGATGGGAATCATGATTTCCGGCCGCGTGAATCGATGCATCAGCGGCGGCGCGCCGGGCTCCTGCGTCTCGTTCCACGCGCGGTTGATCTTGGACATGAAATGGACGTTGTGCGTGGTGGGATCCTTCGACACGATGAAAAGTTCCTGCCCCACCATCAAGCCGAGTACGTGCGGTTCGTACATGCAGCCCGCCTGCGTGAGCGTCGCTGGCGGCGGCGTGGGAAAGTGGCCGGGCACGCTTTCGATGTACAGAAAGACGTTCGGCAGCGTATTGCTCGGATTCACCGCCCCGTCGGGCGCGAGAACGGGCGCGCTGTGTTCGCCCGCGCAAACCGGATCAGCGGACATGTCCAGCGTGGCGCGCTTCGGAGGCGTGCCCTTGAAGTACACGATCCCGCTAATCACCCCGGGATCCTGATCCGCCGCGCGGCGCGCTCCCTTCGCCTGCACTACTTGCGCCATGCCTGCCGTCAGCCCCAGCGCGAGCGCCGCCGCGCCGAGCGCGGCCAACACGTTCGTCGTTTTCCTATTGCGATTCATATCGCCTCCGGATCTCGAAATTGTGCGTTCTCCCATCGTCCCCATTGCCGTCTGGCCTCCGCTTCCCTAGAACACGAAACGCGCCAGAAGATAGATCGTGTTGTTATCGGACGCATTCCGGCCAAAGCCGTCGTAATTGGTTTTTGCGCCGTTAAACTTCAGATAGCCGGTGTACTGCGCCGCCAAGTCGATATTCTGCGCCGGCCACCACGAAAGATTGACGATGTAGCCGTCGCTATTGGGGCTGCCGTTGGCGCTGCCGAACGTCGCCGTACCGGAGCCGAAGAGCGTCGCATCCGTCGTGCCGGTGGTATTGAACCATCCGAACGCGCCCGAGTAGCGGTTGCCGTGATGATACTCGACGTTGGCCTGGGTCGTGTTCAGATGATGAGGAACCAGGTCGGCGCTGCCCTGATTGAACGTGCCGGTCAACGAGGAGTTTTCGTGAATGAACGTGCCGCGCACCGAGATGATGTCGTTGTTCAACTGCGGGATGGTGCGATCGTACTGGAAATCTCCCGCGACATCGGTGTAGCTGTCGTAGCCGTCGCTCAGAGCGGCGGTCACCGCGTTGGGCGTCGATTTCACGTGCATTCCGTACGTGCCGATCTCGATATAGTTGTTCCCCTTGGTGTCCTGATAAGCAGCCCGCCAGTAGGGAGCCACGCCTTGAATGTTGACCGGGAAACCGACTCCGTTGAAGGGCTGCGCTGCGCCGATGTGATCGGAGCGGTACATCGTTCCGTCGAGATAAAAGTGATTGTCCCACATTCCGTACGCGCCGATGCCCGCGACGTCCTGAGCCAGCGTGCCGTTCACGAGAGCCGCCGCGGAAGGCGTGGGGGCGAAGTCATCGGCGATGAACGGAAACCCGAAGGCCGGCGTGGAATTCCACAGATCCTCCAGCGTCGGGTTGTTGTTCAACGTGATGCCGTAGAGAAGATCCTTGCCCAGCACCTTCGTGGAGTTCGCGTAGCGGACGTCCGTGTTGTCCCAGGTGAAGTGATCGTCCTGCGCGTCGTAGGTGAACTGCACGAAGCTGCCGACGTGCGTGGACCATTCACCGGCGAGGAAAAGCGACACGTCCTGCGGAAATTCGAAACTGCCGTTCTGCTGTCCGGGTTGCGGCTTGTTGGTCGAGGTGAAGGATGTTTCGAAGAAAACGGAAAGCGGCAAGGTGGCCAGCAATTCGAGGCCGGTCTGGGCGCCTTGATGCTTCTTTTCGATTTTGGCCATGCCGGTGCCCGAAAGCGTGTAGCCGCTCAATTTGAAGATTCTGCCGAGCGGAGTGAGTTCGGGAGGCGTGGTGTGGCACGAGCTGCAAGGAAAGCCGGTCTGGCGCGAGAAGCTGGGCACCGCCCCGGCCGAGGGCGCGAAAAAGAGCGCAAGCAGAAAAAGTGCGAGCGAAATGCCAACTGCCGGATGGAGGCCGGAGCGCGGCCAATTGCGAGGTATTTTCATCGTTGTGCCTCTCCTTTTTCAAAACCCGCGGTGCAGCGACGCGTCCGAGCCGCTTCTGCCCCGCGAGCCATGTGCGATCCACAAAATCGCGCTGGCTGAGATTTCAAATTCGGTAAAGCTTGGCTTCTCGAGTCGAATCGAAAATAAACGCTAAACCAAAATTGCTCTGTGATTTACATCACGAGAAGTTGTGATGTGCTGCACTTGCAAATACGGCGCCTAACGCTCGAATCGGGCGGCGCCAGCCAGCCCGAGAATTGCTGGCAGCGGGGGATCGCGATACAGTGGGGGCAAATCCGGGCAAAGGGGAACTGGAGAGGCGATGAGCTTGCTGGCGTGGATTGTTGTGATAGTGTTCGCCGCGGTGATTGTAGCCGCGGTGGTGTGGGCCGCGGGAGCGGGGCGGCGCGCGGAAGAGCAGATCGCGGCGGCGCGGCAGGAGCTGCAGGCATCGATTGCATCCCAGACGCAGGGAATGAGCGCGCAATTGAATCAGCTGATGCAGTCGGTGACGCAGCAGCTCGGGCAGGTGCGGCAGGAGCTGCAGACGGGAATCGCATCCAGCGGTCAACTGGCCAGCGACGCGCAGAAGGAAGTGGCGCAGCGGCTGCAATCATCCACGGACGCGCTGGTGCAGATGAGCCAGAAAATCGGCGAGGTACAGAAAACCAGCCAGGACCTGTCGCAAGCGGCGCAGACGCTGCAGACGGTGCTGGGCGGAGCGAAGACACGCGGGATTTTAGGCGAAGTGACGCTGCAGCGGCTGCTGGAGGATGCCTTGCCGCGAAGCGCGTACGAAATGCAATACCGGTTCGCATCGACGGGCGCCGTGGTGGATGCCATCGTGCGCGGCGGAGAGCGCCTGCTGCCCGTCGATTCAAAATTTCCGCTGGAGGCTTACCGGCGGCTGGCGGCGGAAGGAGACGCAGCGCGCAAGGAATTTTCGACGGCGGTGCGGAAGCACGCGGATTCCATCGCCGAGAAATACATTTTGCCGGACGAGCACACGCTGGATTACGCGCTGATGTTCGTCCCCTCCGAGGGCGTGTACTACGAGCTGCTGCGCACGGAGGATCCGAAGTATGGAATGCTGGATGAATATTGCCGTGGCAAGCGCGTCTTTCCGGTGTCTCCGAATACGTTTTATGCGTGCCTGAGCGCGATCGCGGTGAGCTTGCAAGGGCGGAAGATCGAGGAGAACGCGCGGCATCTGCTGGCGAATCTGGCGGGACTGAAGAAGCAGCTCGACGCGTTTGGCGACGTGTACGAAAAGCTCGGGACGCATCTGCGTCATGCGCAGCAAAGCTACGAAGATGCCGATAGCCGCTTGGGACGCGCGCGCAATTCCGTGGAGCAGATGGCGCAAGGCGCGCTGCCCGAAAACGCCCCGAAAATGCTGGAGCCAGCCACGCGCGACTGAGCGCTACAGCGCGGAGTAGGCGGCGGCGAGAAGCGTGCGGAAATCGCCGGGGATGGATTGCGCGAGGATGCGGGCCAGCGCGCGGCGCTCCGCTTGCACGTTGCGCGGACGACGCGAGAGGCGCGCGGCGATTTTCTGGATTTGCCGGCGCTGGCCGCGCGTGGCGTAGGTCGCGGCGGCCTGCAAGTAGCGCGCGGCAATCGCGGGATCGGGCGGAGGAACGATCCGCGCGCGGAACGTGAATTTTCCCGAGCGGTTCGCCTGCACCTCAACCGCCGCAAAATTGTTTGCGCCCCCGCTGGTGCGCACCTGCTGCACATCGCCACGAACAAAGCGAAGCACATCCGGACTGGTATTCTCCGCGATTAGGTTCAGTTTGGCCGGCGAGCCGTGCGCGCGAATCACCAGGCGGGCTTTTTGGCCCGGCTGGAGCGCGGGATGCGGCGCTTCAAAATCGAGAGAAATGAAAATGGTGGATGCGGTCCAGTGAACGCCGGGAGCGCTGACGGAGATAGATGCCGGGCCCGGCGGGGTGCCGGGCGGAGCGATGCTGGCGAGACATTCCGGCGACGCGGCGAGCACAAGCGCCGGGTGAGAATTGATGGCGATCGTGTCGGCTGTGGCGTCGCCCTGCAGACCGGGGCCGCAGACCCAGAAAGTTTCGCGCAGCGAGACGAATGGCGGGATGGTGACCGCTTTTTGTTCGCTCGCGCCGCTGGCCGGATCGATGAGCGCGGCGGTGGTTGTGCCTTCGGCTTGCGCGAGCAGGAATGTGGAGGCGGCGGGGGCGGTGAAATGCGCGCGGCCGGTGCGGTCGGTCGTGACGCTTTCGCCGTCGCTGAGCGCGACGGAGATGGCGGGGACGAGTTTGCCGTCAAAGCCAAACACGGCGAGCGTGGCAGGATGCGCGGCCATCAGCTTGGGCGGCAGGACGATGGTGACGGCGGCGGTGGAAAATGGCTCGGCCTGGATTTGAGCGGGACCGGGATATGCCAACGACGATCCGGTGGTGAGCACTTGCGCCAGTAAACAGGAGAAAGCGACGGAAGAAAAAATCCTTGCCGTTCGCCAATACCGCTCAGAGTGCCCTTTCGGTGTCACGGCGAACGGCACCCGGAAAAGGGAGAAGCAGGTTCGATTCGTGGCGCGGGCGGCGACGGGCATCAATTATCGAGGCGGACGACGAAGGTGGTGAGTTGGTCGGTTTGATGGAGCTCGGCGGCGAGTCCGCGCGCGGCGGCTTCCGTCGGCAGGCGGCCTACGCGCACGCGGTAGAAAAGCCCCGTGGGCGAATCGTACGGAACGATCTCGATGGGCGAATACCGCGCGGAAAGGCTGGCGCGCAGGCGTTCCGCATTGGCCTGCAATTCAAACGCGCCCACTTGCACTCCGAAGAAGCCGGCGGCGAGATTCGTAGCGGAGACGACCTGCAGGCGAACCATCGCGGTTCCGGGACCGACGATGCCGAGCGCTTCGGCAGCGGAGTACGAAAGGTCGATTATGCGATTCGAAACGAACGGGCCGCGGTCGTTGATGCGGACATCGACCTGACGGCCATTCGAAAGATTGGTGACGCGGACGATGGAGCCGAACGGCAGCGTGCGGTGCGCGGCGGTCATTTGGTACATATCGTAGATTTCGCCGTCGGAGGTGCGATGGCCGTTGAAGGGCGCGCCGTACCACGAAGCCATGCCTTCCTCCACGAAACCGCCCGTCGAGGGAGCGACGGTGGAAGGCTGGGACGGCGCGGGGATTGGCGCGCCGGGCGCCGGCGGAGGATACGGTGCCGATGGCGGGACGGGCGCGGGCGCCGGAGCTCGCGTGGTGTAGGTGCGGTGGGCGCAGCCAGCGACGAACAAACAAACTGCAAGAAAACAGGAAATGCCAAGCGAGCGCGCAAGGCGGGAAGCGCTCGACTCCGAATCGGAAGGTTCAGCGGTTAAAGCGTCCCTGCCGCCGCGCGGCAGAGTGCGTGCAAACGAGCGGCGCCGGACGCGTGTTGATGACACAAAGGAGGTGCTCGCGAGGAGGGAGCTTCGCGCCGGCCAGCTCACGAAATATCCCGGTTCACGGCGTGGGACACAGTCCGGTATTATAGAAACGCGTCCAATTTCTCGCAAGGAAACCAATTGGCTCTCTCACCGCGCGCTCGATGGAAGCTCGAGCGTTTTCAGAGAAAACTGAGCGGCATATTCAGCGGACAGAAGGAAGCGCCGCGCCCGAAAATCTGCCCGGCGTGCGGATCGCTGGTGGGGACGACGGCGACGCGCTGCCATCAGTGCGGCGCGAGCCTGACGTTTTCGCTGGCGGCGGCGAGCAGGTCGCTGAGCCGTCTGCTGCCGGAACAATCGCCAATTACGTACGGAATTCTGACAATATGCTGCGCGGTTTACGTGGCCACGCTGGTGGTCACGATGCGATGGACCGGATTCGCGGTGCCGAGCGGCGGCCTGCTCGGGATTTTCAACCTGGGAGCGATCAATAGCCGCGTGCTGATCGGCGCGGGAGCATCGCTGCCGCTGGGATACAACCTGCAGCAACCATGGCGTTTTCTGACGGCCGTGTTTTTGCACGGGAGCATCCTGCACATCGCGTTCAACATGTGGGTGCTGATGGATATTGGGCCGGTGGTGGAGGAGATGTACGGCTCGGCGCGGTATTTCTTCATTTTCGTAGTGACCGGCGTGGGTGGATACGTGCTTAGCAGCTTCATGGGGAACTTCAGCATGGGTGCTTCGGGCGCGCTGCTGGGGCTGATCGGAGTGCTGCTGGCCATGACGATGGGCCGGAGGACAGCGGGGATGCAGATGCTGCGCAGCCAGATTATTCGCTGGCTGATTTACATCCTCGTGTTCGGACTATTGATGCGCGGGATCGACAACTGGGCGCATGCGGGCGGATTCGTTACCGGCTTTATTCTCGGCAAGCTGATGGCGAGCCGGCCCCCCGTTTCGCCGCAAGAGCGAAAGCGCGCGTATGCCCTGGGCTGGACGGCGGGGCTGGCCGTGGCGGCCAGTTTCGCCATGGTGGTGCTGACGCTAATCCGGCCCGCGTAAGGACCGCAAGTGGCGCGTTAATCCGTAAGGTTTTCGGCATGCAGGCGGCGCGAGACGACCACGCTGTAATGAAAGCCTGAGATGATCACGAACACGGCCACCAGGTATCCGCAGAGTTTCCGGGCGATCCACAGCGCTTGAGGCTGCCAGAACGTGAGCACGAGAACCATCACGATGAGCAGAATTTCGAAGAACGTGGTGGCCTTGCCCCAGACGCTCGGCGGAAACGGTCGATAGCCGACGACCAGCAGAATGACGGCGCAGGCGACGAGCAGGAGCACGTCGCGGCCGAGAACGAGAATGGCCAGCCACCAGCCGATTTTGCCCTTGAGCGCCAATACGAAATACGAGGATGAAAGCAGGAGTTTATCCGCGATGGGATCGAGGTAAGCGCCAAGAGGCGTGCGCTGATTCAAATTGCGAGCGAGAAGGCCGTCCAGTCCGTCGCTGAGTCCGGCAATCACCAATATCCCAAGCGCGATTGTGTAGCGCTCGTACTTGATGGCGATGATGAAGAATGGCAGAAACGCGAGGCGGAGAAACGTGAGCTGATTGGGAACGGTGAAGATCCGGGTTTTCATTTTCTCGATTGGGCTCGGGACCGGCATACGTTTGCGAGCCGCGGCTCAGGCGAACTGCGCGAGATACTCCATCAGGGAACGGCCGACCTTTTTCTCAAACATTTTTGCCATCGAGGGGATCGAGCCATGCGGCTCATCGAGCGCGATGCGTTCGATGCGCAGCATGGGGAAAAACAAAGTCGGCAGGCCGATGCGGTCGCCTTCGGGATGCAGAATCTGGCTGACGAAATCGTCGAAGGAGCCGAGGTCGATGCCGCGCAACGTGATGCCGGCGCTGGTGATCGAGAGAAGCTCGCCCCAGACGCGCTCCTTGGGCGTGTGCAGACTAACGACGACGATCGAATGCGGCTCCATGGAGCTCCTCGAAGTGCCGGTGCGGATATGCTATCGCAGAGCGCCGCTTGGCGCACGCTTTGCGTGCGATTCACGATTCCGCGCCCCTACACGGGTATGTTTTTGAGACGCGGCGAGACGCGCAGCACCGGCTCGGTGAGCTTCTGCACCGACTCGGGAGTCTGCCCGGACGCGACTTCGAGCAGCTCCAGGCCCTGCGGCGTGACCTTGATCACGGCAAGCTCGGTGACGATCAAATCGACCACGCCGACGCCGGTGAGCGGCAGCGCGCATTTTTTCACGATTTTCGGCTCGGCTTCCTTGGTGGCGTGCTCCATGGCGATGATCACGCGCTTGGTGCCGGCGACGAGATCCATGGCGCCGCCCATGCCTTTGAGCATTTTGCCGGGAACGGCCCAATTGGCGAGATTGCCCTTTTCGTCGACTTGCAAGGCGCCGAGGACGCTCACGTCAATGTGGCCGCCGCGAATCATGGCGAACGAATCGGCACTCGAAAAGTAGCAGGTGCCGGGAATTTCGGTGACCGGTTCCTTGCCGGCATTGACGAGATCCGGATCTTCCTCGCCTTCGTAGGGGTACGGGCCGACGCCGAGCATTCCGTTTTCGGATTGCATGATCACGTCGATGCCGGGAGGAAGGTAATTCGGAATGAGCGTGGGGATGCCGATGCCGAGATTGACGTAGAAACCGTCGCGCAGTTCCTGAGCGACGCGGCGGGCGATCAATTCGCGCTTATCGATCAGTTTTTCGCTGAGTGGGGGCATCGGACGCGGCTACTCCTTGCGCTTGCGCTTCGGACCGGGCTCGGTGGGCTTGCGGTAAGTTTGGCCCTGGAAAATCGCGTCCACATAGATACCCGGCGTGTGGATGGAATCGGGATCGAGCTGGCCAAGCTCGACGAGTTGCTCCACCTCGGCGATGACGTAATTCGCGGCGGTGGCCATGACCGCGTTGAAATTCCGCGCGGTTTTGCGATAAACGAGATTGCCCCAGCGGTCGCCCTTCCAAGCTTTCACGAAGGCAAAATCGCCACGCAGCGCGGGCACGAGAATGTGCGGGCGGCCGTTGAACTCGCGGACTTCGCACCCCTCGGCGACCATGGTGCCGTAGCCGGTGGGAGTGAAAAACGCGGGAATGCCAGCGCCGGCAGCGCGCATGCGTTCGGCAAGCGTGCCCTGCGGATTCAGTTCCATCTCGATTTCGCCGCTGAGCGCGAGCTTTTCGAAAGTTTTGTTGGCGCCAACATAGCTACCGATGAATTTTTTCACCTGGCGATTGCCGATCAGCAGGCCGTTGCCGTAACTATCGGTGCCCGGATTATTGGACACGAGGGTGAGATTTTTCGTGCCCTGCTTGACGAGCGCGGCGATGAGATTCTCGGGCACGCCGCAGGAGCCGAAGCCGCCCATGAGGATCGTGGCGCCGTCGTTGACGCGGCCGATGACTGCTTCGACGTTGGGAACGCGCTTGTCCATAGCTTGCGGCGAGAACCTGGGGGCCCGGCCAGAGCCAGCGCCAAAAAATGGCGCGATTGAAACAAATAGTTTACTACAAATGCGGCGCTGATTTGCGCCTGCACGCGGTAGAACTATTCCGCGGCGGGATTTCGGCGGGAGATGCCGGAGCGGGCGGCGTCTTTGAGCGAGCGGATGAGAGCCGCAACGTTGGCGGCGGCTTGGTCGGCGTTTGTCGACTTTTCAATTTGGGCGACGATGGCGGAGCCGACGACGGCAGCGTCGGCGATGCCGCCGAGAATGGAAACGTGCTCGGGCTGCGAAATGCCGAAGCCGACGGCAAGCGGAAGTCTGGTGAAGCGGCGGACGCGGCGGGCGAGCGCGGGCAAATCTTCGGGAAGCGCATCGCGCGTGCCGGTGACGCCCGTGCGCGAGATGAGATAGAGGAAGCCGCTGGAACATTCGGCGATTTTGGCGAGGCGCCCGTCGGTGGAAGTGGGCGCGGCAAGAAAGATCGTGTTGAGATGGCGAGCGCGCATGGCGGCGCGATACTCGGCGGCCTCTTCGGGAGTCAAATCGGTGACAAGGACGCCATCAGCGCCCGCGGACGCGGCGGCATCCGCGAATTTTTCCAGGCCCATCTGCAGAATGGGATTGAAATAGCTGAAGAGAATCAACGGGACCTGAGTGTGGGCGCGCAGGCGACGCACGAGGTCGATCACCCCGGCGAGCGTGGTGCCGGCGCGGAGGGCGCGGTCGCTGGCGCGCTGAATTGTGGGTCCATCGGCGACGGGATCGCTGAACGGCACGCCCAGCTCGATGACGTCCGCGCCGGATTCAGAGGCGGCGAGAACGATTTGCCCGGTGGCCTCGAGCGACGGATCGCCCGCGGTGACGTAGGCGACGAGTCCGAGTTCGCCGCGCGCGGAAAGCTCGCGGAAATGTTGCGCGATTCGGCCTTCATCGGACGATTGGGCGCGCGGAGCGGCCGGCGCGGATTGGGGAGCGGCGGTATCAGACATAGCGGGAGAGAGTTTCCATGTCTTTGTCGCCGCGGCCGGAAAGATTGAGGATGACGAGCTCGTCTCTTTTCATTTTCGGCGCGCGGCGGATGAGTTCGGCGACAGCGTGGGCGGATTCGAGCGCGGGAATGATGCCTTCGATGCGCGCGAGAGTTTTCGCGGCATCGATCGCTTCTTCATCGGTGACGGCGGTGTATTCGGCGCGGCCGGTATCGGCGAGCCAGGCGTGCTCGGGGCCGACGGCGGGATAGTCGAGGCCAGCGGAAATGGAATGCGTGGTGGCGATTTGGCCGTCCGTGGTTTGCAGGACATAGCTATAGGTACCCTGCAGAACACCTGGACGCGCGCCCGCGAAACCGCGCGCGGCAGCCAGGCGCACGGCGTGTTCGCCGAGAGCGTGGCCGCGTCCACCGGCTTCGACGCCAACCATTTTCACCGACGAATCGGCGAGGAATGCGTTGAAAAGGCCGATGGCGTTGGAGCCGCCGCCAACACAGGCGAAAAGCCAATCGGGCAGGCGATTTTCCTTCTTCAGGATTTGTTGGCGGGCTTCTTCGCCGATGACCTTGTGAAAATCCCGCACGATTTGCGGATAGGGATGCGCGCCGAGAACGGAGCCGAGCAGATAGTGAGACGTGCGGACGTTGGTGACCCAGTCGCGCATGGCTTCGTTGATGGCATCTTTCAGAGTGCGGCTGCCGGCATCGACGCCAATGACTTCAGCGCCGAGGAGCCGCATGCGATTCACGTTGAGGCGCTGGCGATCCATGTCCTCTGTGCCCATGTACACGGTGCAGGCGAGGCCGAGGCGCGCGGCGACGGTGGCGGTGGCGACGCCGTGCTGGCCCGCGCCTGTTTCGGCAATGACGCGGTTTTTGCCCATGCGCACGGCGAGCAGGCCCTGGCCGAGGGAATTATTGATTTTGTGCGCGCCGGTGTGCAGCAGATCCTCGCGCTTGAGGTAAATGCGCGCGCCGCCGAGATGGGCGGTGAGGCGTTCGGCGAATTGCAGAGGCGTGGGGCGGCCAGCGAAATCGCGGAGAAGCGCATCGAGCTCGGAGTGAAATTTAGGATCGGCGCCGGCCTCGGCATACACGCGCTCGAGCTCTTCGAGAGGCGCGACGAGGGTTTCGGGGACGTAGCGGCCGCCGTACGGGCCGTAACGGCCGCGAACATCGGGAACAAATTCGACAGCGGATGGCGCGATGGGGCTCATGATGCCGTCCTTTGGGCTTCGCGCACGGCGCGGGCGAAAGCCTGGAGCCGCGCGGGATCCTTTTTGCCGGGATGAGATTCGACGCCGCTTGAGACATCGACAGCGTACGGCCTAGCCACGCGAATGGCGTCCGCAACATTTTCGGGTGCGAGGCCGCCAGCAACGAAGATGCGGGCGCGGGATGAGACGCGGCGGGCGATCTTCCAGTCGAAGGCTTTGCCGGTGCCGCCGCGAAGGCGGCGATCGAAGCCATCCAGAAGCAGCGCGCTGGCGCGGCGATACCGGCTGATCTGCGCTGTGCGGAAGGGCTTTTTCACGCGCAGAGCCTTGATGACGCGACAATGCCGCTGGAGGCGCGCTACTTGCGCCGGAGATTCATCGCCGTGCAATTGCAAGTACTGGAGACCGACGCTACGCGCAATGGACAGAATTTTTTCTTCCGGTTCGTTCACGAAGACACCCACGGCCGCGACGCTTGCGGGCATTTTGTTTATGATGCGGCGCGCTTTCGCGGGCGTCACGTAACGCGGACTGGCCGGATAGAAATTGAAGCCGAGGAAATCAGCGCCGCTATCAATGGCGCGGCGCGCGTCGGTCAAATTCGTGATTCCACAAATTTTGATTCGCACTCGGCGCATCTCCCGCTTCATTCCGCTTTCAAGGGCGCGGCGCCCCGTTTGACGGCGTGTTTGCACCGGCGGTCCCAAGCAGGGCGCGCAGCGGCTCGCTCGGATCGGGCGCGTCCATCAGGCGTTCGCCGATCAGAAACGCGTCGAAACCGGCGCGGCGAAGGCGCGCGAGATCATCCTGCGAGCGCAGGCCCGATTCGCTGACGGCGATGCAATCGTCCGGAATGGCATCGACCAGATCGAGCGAGGTTTCGACGCGGACGGTAAAATCGCGCAAATCGCGATTGTTGACGCCGATCATCCGCGCGCCGGCGGAAATGGCTCGATCGAGTTCGTCGCGCGAGTGAACTTCCACGAGCGGTTCCATGCGCAGGGAGCGGCCGAGATCGAGCAGTTCGCGAAGGGAAGCATCGTCGAGAACGGCAACGATCAACAGGAACGCGTCCGCGCCGGCGGCGCGCGATTCCCATACCTGCCACGGATCGACGATGAAATCCTTTCGCAGCACCGGAACGTGCGTCACTTGGCGCACCGATTTCAAGTCGGCCAATGAACCCAGAAAAAAATCCTCTTCCGTTAGAACGGAGAGCGCGGCGGCGCCGGCGCGTTCGAGAAACGGAGCGACCTCGCCGGGAACATAGTTTTCGCGAATGAGGCCGCGCGAAGGCGAAGCTTTTTTCAGTTCGGCGATGACGTTGAAGCCGTCGCGCGCAAGGGCGCCGGCGAAATCACGCGGCGGACCGGCTTTTTCGGTCGCGAGCTTCAGCGCCACATCGGGAAGCACCCGCTTGCGGTGCGAGATGGATTCGCGGCGCTTTGCGACGATGCGGTCGAGGATGTTTTGTTCGCGCGAAACGGTTTTCATATGCGAAGCGCCAGCCGCTACCGGCGCTGAATAGAGCCGCGCCAGAGCACACTGATTCTAGCCTGAAGCAGCGGAAACGAGCGAAAAACCATGCTAGCGGCATGCCAGCGGAGAGTCAAATCGGCCGAAGTATGGCGAATCAGGTTGTAGGCGAGCGAGGGGTGCGGAAAGGAAGCTTGAGCTTGTGGACGATATCGGGCCAGAACTCGCGCAGGACGTCGAAGCCGGCATCGTTTGCGATGTTGAAGGCGCCGCCTTCCGCGTACGGAGCGACGCCGTGCGCGCGGTATCCATGGTACGTGCTCGAGAGCGCTACGGTAGTGGCGGTGCCGAGCCATTCCGTGTAGTTGAACATCAGCGAGCCATTTTCGCGATGGGCAAAGACGACGTTGCTGATAGCATGAATGATGCGACGACCCGCACTGCCGCGGTCAAGGCGGTAGTATCGCGGATCCTGCGAAAATACGGTGGGATAGACCAGATCCTTAAAGAAGGCGCCGTTGGCCTGATCGGCGACCATTGCGGCAAAGCGCTTGGAATAACCGCCGAATTCCTGGCCGAAGCGCGGATCGCCGTTTTGGGCCTGGTCAATTCCAGCATTGAAGGCGGCCGATACGAAGGTGACGGGGTTGGTGAAGTCGTCCACGAACAGTTTTGCCTTTTCTCTGGTGGTGAGCGTACACAGGACCGTGCCGGGCTTGTAAATCGCGCCGTGAGGCGAGGCGGACTTGACCTCCAGCTTTTTGCCGAAAAATCCGACCACATCCGCGAATGGGCCTTTGTAATCCTGCCACTCGATCATGGGCGAGGGCTGGATGCACGGGGCCGGGGGGACCTGGGGCGCCGGAGGCGTGATAATTTCCGAGGGCGGCGCTGGTAGCGGGATTTCCGGGGGAGCGGGAAGATACGACTGAGCGAACCCCGCGCCGCAACTGAAGAGCGCAAGGAGAAGCGAAAGTTGAGTCCCTAGGCGAGCGGCGCGGAGAACTCCTTTAACCACCGCGCGCAAACTCGTCGCCGTGCGTGACTGTTTCGGGATATGCACCCGCACCCAGTTCATAAAGATCCAGCCCCTGGCGCTCGCCTTCGGGGGCGACGCGCTGGGGAACGAGACGGTTGAGAATCCAATTCGATCCGTAAACAAGCGGAAATACAAAACCCATGAGGGTAGCGATGCCGATGAGCTGCGCGAGCCATTGGCCCGGCAGTGTAGCGGACAGCTCGGCGGGTTCGAGCGCGCCTGCCGGGACACGGCCGAAGATGGTGACCGACAGGAGCCCCCAAATTCCGGCAATGGCGAAGGCGGAGACGGAGCCGCCAGGATCGTCAATCGCGAGGTGTAACTCAATCCATTCTACTGAGAGAGCGACGAGTGCTCCCGCGACGATCCCAATGGCGACGGCCGCGAGCGGCGCCACGAAGGCACAGCCCGCGCTGCTGGCCACCAGGCCGCCGGTCCAGCCATTGGCCGTGAGCGATGCGTCAGGGCGTCCAAAGCGGACGCTGGTGATGATCGCGGCGGTAAGTGCGCCGGTGGCTGCGGCGAGAGTTGTGTTCACGAAAACGAGCACAACGCGGCCCAAGGGAACACCAGCGTAGAGCACAGCGCCGGCTGAGTTGAGGCCGCACCAGCCAACGAGAGCCAGAACACAGCCGAAGAGGACGAAGATGGCATTGTGGCCGGGAATGGCGGTGGGCAGACCGTCGAGCGTGTATTTACCCTGGCGCGGACCAAGAATCCAGGCGATCGAAAGCGCCGCCAATCCGCCAACGACGGCGATTGCCCCCGATCCGCCGGCATCGATGAAGCCTCGGCCCAATCCGTAATTCGCGCCGAGCTGCGCCAGCCATCCACCGCCCCAAGCCCAATGGGCGAAAATCGGGAAAGCTATTCCAGCAAGGAGCGCCGTGGAAATGCAAGCGGCATAGAGCTTCCAGCGATCCGCGCCGCTGCCGAGTGGGATGAGCGCCACAACCGCGACGCTGACCATTCCAAGCAGCGCGGCGAGAGATGCGGGCGAACCGCCAAGAGGAAGGTGGCGAAAAAATAGTGAGCCGCTGGCGAGAAGGTTCCAATGTTTGCCGCCGATGACCGCCGCATGCGCCGGAGCGCCCGGAAAGCCCTGAAACGACTGCCCCCACAGGAAATAAACGAGTACGGCGACGGAGAGCACGCACAGAGATGACATCATGGAGTGCGCTGCGTTGCGAAGCCGCCCCAAGCCGGTATTCATGAGCGCGAGGCCAGCGGCGGCAAAAGGGACAAGGCCGATGAGCAGCAGGCACAGTGCCGTGGTGGGAATCGAATAGACAGGGGTGCCCGTGCCCGCCGGCGGGAGCATCAACGGATTTCACCCGGAGAAAGCAAATGGGAGCGGATCACGAGGGCGAATCCCAGGATTTCGACGGCCATGCCGGACAACACGAATGCCGCTCGGACGATGGCGGACGGCAGAAGGATGATCGCAGCGAGCACGATTGCCCAGCCGGCGAGCAAAAGAAGAAAACCGAGCAGCTTCATCGCGGGCAAGCCTTCCACGGCCAAGAGAATCGCGTAAGCGTAGCATCGGCCGCGGACGCGAGCCAATCCATTTTTTCCCTCAGCAACCAGGCGAAGCTTGCCCCTCGACGGCGAGCTTGCCTACTGCGAATTCAGCGGCGGCTGAACGGTGACGGTGAGAGGCTGCTCGAGCTGAAAATCGAGCTTGGTCTCGGATGGAATTCGAACCTGCTTTCCATGCGTGGCGGCTTGGTATCCGCCGCCCGCAGCGGCTCCTACTCCGGCGCCGATTGCCGCACCCTTGCCGCCGCCTGCAATCGCTCCGACCAGCGTCCCGAGAACCGCGCCCACGCCAACTTTTTTGGCGGTGTCCTTGCCGCGGGAGGATCCGCTCAAAGTGTAGGTGCTGCTGACCAGCGGATAGGATTGGCCCTGAAATTCGAGCTTCACGAGTTCGAGCCTCAGCTCGCTCTTGCCGGTCATGCGGCCCGCCGAGCTGGCGTTGACGAGGCGGACGTAAACGTCCGCGCCCTTAGGAACCACGACGCGATCGCCCGAAATGAGCGGCTGATCGAGAGAAGCGTGGAAGATTTCTCCCGGCTGATTGACGGAGGAATCGACGGAATCGATCATGCGGATGGCGATCGTGCTGCCGGAAGGAATTTGCACTTGCTGAGGCTGAGGAGGAGGCGGCGGAGCGGGCGCCGGCGCAGGAGCCGTTTGCGGAGCGGCTGGTATGGATGCCGGTGCGGGCGCCGAATTGACGTCAGATTGATCGCCCGGTGGCGGAGGCGCATTGTTCATGGCAGTTTCGGCGTTTTGGCCGGCCGATGATGGGTGTCTGGCGCGTTCGCGGCGACTTCGTTCTTCGCGGTTGCGAGAGGATGACTCAGGCTTTGCCGTGGCGACCGGCGCAGGCGGTAGAGGAGCTTGCGAGGCTGCGGGAGGTGGCGTGGCAAGCGCTTCGTCCACGGAAATCTTGTCATTCACGCGAACGACGCCCGCGGTCTGCGAGGCGATTTTGTAGGCTTCGAGGTGCGCGGCGTCGCTGGGAACGGAGCCGCTCAGGGTGACTTCGCCATTGACCGCAGCCACCTGCAGGTTCGCGTCCTTGAGCTGCGGATCGGAAAACATTTGCGCCTTGATGCTGGTGACGAGCGCAGCGTCATTCGACTTGTGCCCGCATCCAAACGCGAACGCGAGAGCGAGCGCGACGACCGGAACAATCGATCTCTGGCGCATTGCCAAACTCTCCTTGTGACATTTGCGCGGAATCCGCCGCAGTCGCTGCCGGAGGGGCGGATCGCAAGGTTTCAGTGTACTACGATGCAGGGCAAGAGTTTGGTGCTGTCTGGCAATTTTGCGCGGGGTGCTTGGGAAGCAACATTTGCCGCGAGCCGTACTGCGGGCGGAACACGCGCAACTTTTTCGCTGACGTTGTGTTCTACACCCAGCAGCCGGAAGAGGGGTTCGCTGGCCGGCGTCCGAAGGAATTCATAAGGAGACTGGGCATGAGGAATCTGAAAGTTGCGGTTTCGCTTCTTGCCTTTCTAGGGGTGCTGGGGTCGTGCGGTTGCGGCGGATCGGCGTCCGGATCGAATCCAGGCGGGGCAGGCCAATCGTCTGTGTTCACGGTGGCGACGGATGCGCCGCTGCCGAGCGTCATTTCCTGCCAAGTCGAGATTACGGGAGTGACGATTTTCAACGGCACAACGAACGTGCCGGTGCTGACCACGCCGCAGGTGATTGATTTCGCGCAACTAAGCGGATTGCACCAACTGGTCGATTTGAACGCCGTGCCGACGGGAACGTACACGTCGGCGACGGTGACGCTCGCGAATCCGGTGATCGGATTCATCGACACGACGCAAACGCCGCCAATCATCAACACGATTAATGGGACGCTGAGCCAATCCAGCGTGACCGTGAATTTCGCGAACCCGTTCGTGCTGGGCGACAACGACCTGGTCGGGCTGCGAATGGAATTTGACTTGCGGAAGTCGCTGGCGACAGACGCGAACGGGCAAGTAACCGGAGCGATCAATCCCGTGTTCCACATGCAACTGCTTGCCTCGGATGATTCCGACGTCTCCATCGACGACTTCCATGGCGGGGTGGTGGGCGTGACAGGCTCCGACAGCTTCACGATGCAGGGACCGAAGGGCCGCCAGTGGACCGTGCAGGCAAACGCCAGCACGGAATTTGACGACCCGAATGAGCCGATCAGCTCGTTCACGACGAATACGATCGTGGAGGTCTCAGGTAGCCTTGATCCGGTGACTCATGCGATCGATGCGAATGAGATTGAAGTTGTCTCGAACGACAAGTTTTTCCTGGCGGGGCTATTCACCAGCATCCGGCCGCCCTCAGGCGCCGCGACACAGGCGGATTTGTACGTGCGCGCGGAATTGCCGGATATCACGGGGATTCAGGACGGCCAGATCACCACGCTCGATCTGAACGGGTCGGAGAAATACATGATCGCGAATATTCGCAACCCGCTCACAAGTTTGCTCTTCAATAACGCGGCGCTTGCCGCCGGGCAATCGGTGGGAATCGGCGGGACATTGACGACGAATAACGGCGCATCGACGCTCACGGTCCATCGCGTGGTGTTGCGAAGGCAGGGACAAGGCGGTACATGGGTCCCGGGAAGCACAGTGGTTCAGAACGGCAATGCCGGGACCTTCCAATTGAACGACGACTGGACGGCGGGCGTTCTGCTGCCGAATCCGCTCACGGTGATTACCGCCAATGGAACCAACTTCATTAACCTGAACGGGCTTTCGGCGTTGAGCGGGACGCAGGCGATTCCGCTGCGGGTGATCGGATTTATTCTCGTTAATCCGGCGACAAGCCAGCCGGTGATGGTGGCGCGCGCCGTGGAAGAACCGACGAATTAACGGGACGGCAATTCGCAGGCAGCAAGGGCCGCCGCTTGCAATTTACAAGGAGCGGCGGTCTTTTCTATTTGGCAGCCGTTCTGAAATGTTCGCGCGTGGCATCGCGGCGCCGGCGACCGCCGCGCGGGGAAACACTCGAGAAATGCTATTCCATCCGCACGGCGCGCAGCCGGTTACCGGAGACTTCGATTTCGATGGCGATCGGCGGACGAACGCCGATTCCGTGAACGATTGCGCCGCGGACGAGCCCTCCATCGGAAGCTCCGCCATCGTACCGCAGCAAGTCATAAACAGTGTGGGTGCACGGATCACCGATCATCGGGTGACTGGCACGAAAATCATATTCAGCACGAAGCACGCTCAAATCGGTAATGTATTCGAGTTTGCAGGTGCCGAACGGCTCGACCATCGAGAGGCCCCAGTATTGCCCGTTCGGCAGATGCACGACGAGCGCCGGCACTGGCTGTGCGGAAAGATCACTGCGGAACAGGAATCGCTTCGACGCCCACGGCTTCTCGATTTCCCTGGTTGTAGCCACAATTCCGGGCGCGATGGGCAGGTCTTGGGCGGCGGTGCCGTTATCAGGATCGGGCGACGCAGCGGTCACGGAAGCAGCGGCGGTGACCGGCTGCGATTGCGGCTGCGAGCTGGAAGTCAGAAACATCCAGCCGCCGCCCAAGCCGAGAACGATCATGAGTCCAAGAGCTGCCCAGACGGCGCCGGGAATAGACTTCCGCTGCCCGGCTGCTTGCGGATATTCAGGAGTTGGCGCCGCGGGTGGCGGTTCCAGCTGCGCCGGCGCTCCTGCCGGAACGCCGGGAATAGACGGTTGCGGGGGCTTAAACGGATCGAATTTTGTCGCGTCTGTCATGGGACAATCCGGTTTGCTTCTCCAGATTGAACGGACAGATGCCGGAAATCAATATAACCAACCACATCCTGTATTAACGCTTTCGCAATCGGAGTTGCTGGGCGAGAACAGCGCGCACAGCGGGGCACGCGTTGGCAGGTGCCCGATTAGGCCGGGCGTTCGACGCGGACCGAATGATGCGCCACGTATTCCTGCAGGTTTGCAAGGATTAACAGCAGCTCCAACATTCGATCGCGAAGCTCCGCGTTCGTTTCTGCCGGCTCGTGGTCGAGACTATTCACGATGGCGAGAGCGTCGGCGAGGAGCCATTCGAGTTCGGATGCGTTGATAGCGGAGCCAATGCGGCAGAGCTCGAGCGTGTGATCCGCGCGCAGAAATGCTTCATCCAGAAAATGGCTCAGGCAAAGGCGTTCGGAAGCGAGCGCGGCTGGAATCGGGTTCGCGCACTCAATCCTGCTGCAAGTGCCGATGGTATGTGCGGCCATGACGTACTCTCCCGAGTGGCAATCCGAAAGGGTCGGAAAACTTGGCCAGAGCCTACCACAAATCAGTAACGACGGCATTCATCCTCGTACAACGTTGTGATCTGGCGGATAGACCGTAAAACGGGCGGGTAGCCGATCGATGATTTCCGCGCTTACGCGGCCGCGCCGTGGCACTTCTTATACTTCTTGCCGGAGCCGCAGGGGCAAGGATCATTGCGGCCCACTTTTGCGGCGGCGCGGACGGGCTTGGGCGCTTCCTGCTGCGCGGGGCCTGCCTGGAACTGCAAATTCTGCTGCTGGCGGCGCTGGCGCTGTTCAATCTGCTTGGCTTCTTCCTGTGGACGGGCGGGCTGCATGAGAAAGAGAAACCGGACCGCCTCGGTATCAACGCGATCCATCATGTCCTCAAAAAGCGTAAAGGCTTCCTTTTTGAATTCGACAAGCGGATCTTTCTGGCCATAGCCGCGCAAGCCGATGCCTTCCTTGAGGTGGTCGAGGGTAAGCAAGTGGTCTTTCCATTGCGCATCGACGATATCGAGCAGGATGTGACGTTCCAACCAGCGGAGAGTGTCCGCACCGAAGAGCTTTTCCTTGTCCTCGTAGCGCTCGCGAATTTTCTCAAGCATCGTGGCGAGAAGCTGATCGTGATTCAGTGCAACGACGTCAACGCCCGCGGTTTTGAGATCGAGGCCGAACTGATTGAGCACTTCGTTGCTGAATTGCGTAACGTTCCACTGATCGGGATGCTGCTGGCGCGGACAGTATGTTTCGACCAGCGAATTCGATATGGCTTCGGCGCGCTCGAGGACGAACTCTTTCTGGTCGCGGCCTTCAAGGAACGAGCGGCGCAGCGAGTACACGGTTTCGCGCTGCTTGTTCATCACGTCGTCGTATTCGAGCAGGTGCTTGCGAGCCTCGAAGTTCTGCGCCTCAACGGCTTTTTGAGCCGATTCGATGCGCTTGCTGATCAGGCGCGACTCGATGGGTATGCCTTCCTTCATGCCGAGGTGATACATCAGGGACTTGACGCGGTCGCCGCCGAATATCCGCAGCAGATCATCTTCGAGCGAAAGGAAGAACCGCGAGGAGCCGGGATCACCCTGGCGACCGGCGCGGCCTCGAAGCTGGTTATCAATGCGGCGCGCCTCGTGGCGTTCGGTGCCGAGGATGTGCAGGCCGCCCAGGGCAACCACTTCGTCGTGCTCGGCGCGGCACTGCTCGGAAAACTTGTCGAAGATCGGCTTCCACTGTTCGAGCGGAACCTGAAAGATTTTGCCTTCCTGCTGGAAAAGAACCATCGCTGGAGCGGGCGAGCCATCGGAACTCTTCGCGGGGTGTTGGCCATCGGCGGAGTCTGCGGGCTGTCCATTTGGCGAAGAATTCGCCGCAGATTGCGAGGGATTGGCGGCCGAGGCGTCGACTTGTTGAGGAGTCTCGGCGGATTCCGGTACGCCGATTACGGACCCGGCTGGAGCATAGGGCAGCGCGAGCTTATTCTTTAAGCAGTACTCGCGCGTCATCGCTTCGGGATTGCCGCCGAGCAGGATGTCCGTTCCGCGGCCGGCCATGTTGGTGGAAACGGTGACGGCGCCCTTGCGTCCCGCCTGCGCGATGATTTTGGCTTCGCGCTCGTGCTGCTTCGCGTTCAACACCTGAAAAGGAATGCCGGCTTTTTTCAAATGTTCAGCGATTTTCTCGGATTTTTCGATGGAAATGCTGCCCACCAGAACCGGCTGGCCCGATTCGTAGTACTGGCGGATGCCGGCGGCTCGCGTCCCGTCTTCTTGCAAGATTCCATTGACCGCCGCCTCGAATTTCTCCGCCTCGGTGCGATAGACGACGTCCGGATACTCGATACGGATGAGCGGCTTGTTCGTCGGAATGACCACGACATCGAGGCCGTAAATTTTGTGAAACTCCGGCGCTTCGGTTTCAGCGGTTCCGGTCATGCCGGATAGCTTCTTATACATGCGGAAGTAATTTTGAAAGGTGATGGTCGCGAGCGTTTGATTTTCGCGCTCGATCTTCACGCCTTCCTTGGCTTCCACTGCCTGATGCAAACCATCGGACCAGCGGCGGCCGGGCATCTGGCGGCCGGTGAATTCATCGACGATCACCACTTCGCCGTCTTTCACCACATAATCGACGTCGCGCTGGAAGAGGGTGTGCGCGCGCAAGGCTTGATATATGTGGTGAATCGTCTCGATGTTTCCCGGATCGTAAAGATTGCCGAGATTCAGCAGGCGCTCGCATTTGGCGACGCCCTCTTCGGTGAGCGTAGCGGTGCGCAGCTTTTCGTCGATGGTGTAATCGATTTCGCGGATGAGCTTGGGAATGATCTTGTCGATGCGGTAGTACTTGTCCGTCGATTCTTCCGCTGGGCCGGAGATGATCAGCGGCGTACGGGCCTCGTCGATCAGGATCGAGTCCACTTCATCGACGATCGCGAACTGGTGGCCGCGTTGCACGCAGTCCTTTAGGTCGTACTTCATGTTGTCGCGGAGATAATCGAAGCCGAATTCATTGTTGGTGCCGTAGGTTATATCGGCGGCGTAGGCGGCGCGGCGCTGTTCATCATCCAGATCATGCACGATGACGCCAACCGTAAGGCCAAGCATTCGGTAGATCGGCGACATCCATTCGGCGTCGCGGCGGGCAAGATAATCGTTGACGGTAACGATGTGCACGCCAAGCCCCGCCAGCGCGTTCAAGTAGGCGGGCAAGGTGGCGACCAGCGTCTTCCCTTCACCGGTTTTCATTTCGGCGATTTTGCCTTCGTGAAGAACGAGGCCGCCGATGAGCTGCACATCAAAATGGCGCATGCCAAGGGTGCGTCGGCCGGCTTCGCGGACCAGCGCGAAGGCGGGAACGACGGCAGGTTCAAGGGCGGCGCGGAACTTTTCCTTGTACGCCGGGTCGTCGCGCTCCAAGCCTTCGAGTCTCGATTGGACTTCCGCCTTGAGCGCCGTCGTGCGCGCGCGAATCTCCTTGTCGGAAAGTCGTTTCATTTCCGGCTCAAGCGCGTTGATGGCGTCAACGACCGGTCGAATGCGCTTGATGTCGCGCTCGTGCTTCGTGCCGATGAAAAACGATACGACGCCGTCTACAAACTTTTCAGCATCCATGCTAGTTGGATCGAAAGGCCCTTTCCCTTAGATTGCCGGACGCAGCATTGCGAGTTTTTGCCAATCAATGGTGGTTTCGCATCCATTGTAGCACCCGTGGCGAAGTCCGCCAGTCCCGGCACGACACGATATCCAATCGAAATGGAACTCGGATTTGCTATAGTGCCGGGCAAATTGGGCGCTTGAAGGGCTGCGGAATCGGAGGGTCCGAGATGGCCGAGAAAAGAAAGCAGGAAGGGCTTTCGCCGGAGCGGATGCGGCACCTGAAAGCCGTCATTGAAGACGATGTGCGGAGGGGGCGCTACTTGGGCGCGGTGGTTGTGGTGGCGCGGCACGGCGTCGTCGGGATTCACGAAGCCATTGGGTATGCAGATTCGACGCGCCAGCAGCCACTGAAGAAAAACTCTGTATTCAATATTTTTTCCACGACCAAGGCACTTACAAACGTATTGGTTTTTCGCGCGATGGAGCGCGGCGATTTTGCCTTGACCACCCGCGCTTCCGAGGTGATCCCGGAGTTTTCGGGCGGGTGGCGGGAGAAAATCACTGTGTATCATCTGCTGACGCATACATCCGGCCTGCCCAGCGTGTTTACGCCAAAGCCGGGGATGTACATCGACCGTCTGAACGAAATTATTGAGGCGATTTGCAAATACCTGCATTGCGTGGAAGAGCCGGGGAAGCTGGCAACCTACGCACCGATGGCGGCGCACGCTTTGCTGGGCGAAATGTTGCAGCGCACGGACGCGAAGAAACGGCGTTACCGCAAAATCGTGGAAGAAGATCTGCTTGGGCCGCTGAAGATGAAGGACACGTCCATCGGCGTGCGGGCGGATTTGCGGTCGCGCAAGGTAGTACCGATTTTTCTCGATCGTTCGCCCATCGACCACCTGGGCCACAGCAACCTGGGACCAAATGGCGCCTTCGAGGAAGAAGATGCGGAGATGCCCTGGGTGGGCGCGGTGAGCACGGCCGGCGATCTACATCGATTCGCGGAGATGCTGCGGCGCGGCGGGGAACTGGACGGCGCGAGGATTATTTCGCCGCGGATTCTGGACATGGCCACGCGAAATCAAACGGGCGAGCGTCCCAACGAGCTTTTCAAGCCTCTGGCGATTATGCGCGGCTGGGAAACGGCGCCAGCATATCTGGGCATCGGTTTCTTCCTGCGCGGAGAAGCGATCTGCCATCATCACTTCGGCACGATGACCTCGCCGCGAACTTTCGGAAACTTCGGAGCGGGAAGCTCGGTGTATTGGGTCGATCCCGCGCTGGATATGACGTTCGTGCTGGTTTCCGCGGGCGTAATGGAAGAATCGCAGAATATCGAGCGGTGCCAGCGGCTTTCGGATATAGCCGTCTCGGCCGCGATTTGACCGGGTGTATCCACCGGATCGCGGTCGTAAGCATGAATCATTGGGGAGCCTAAAATGCGAATTCCACCGGGCGTCACTGCACAGGACTTTTCCACCGCACTGGAGCAATTTTCAAAGGCGGTCGGCTCGCAATGGGTCTTTTCGTCTGAAGAGGACGTGGATCTCTACCGCGACGCGTATTCGCCTTTTTGGCACGAGCCGGAAGATCCGGTTCCGTCCGCGGCGGTGGCGCCGGAGACCGTGGAACAAATTCAAGCGGTGCTCCGAATCGCCAACGAATTCAAAATTCCACTGTGGACCATCTCGACGGGGAAAAATCTGGCTTACGGCGGTTCAGCGCCGCGACTTTCGGGAAGCGTAGTGCTCGACCTGAAGCGCATGAACCGCATTTTGGAAGTAAATGAAGCGAACGCGTACGCTCTGGTCGAGCCGGGCGTGAATTATTTCGATTTGTACCGGTACATTCAGGAGCGCGGATTAAAGGTCTGGATCGACCCGCCCGATCCAGGATGGGGAAGCCCGCTGGGGAATTCCCTGGAGCGCGGCGGCGGCCGCACGCCGATGCGCGATCATTTCGGGTCGGTATGCGGGATGGAAGTAGTGCTCGCGAACGGAGATATCGTGCGTACCGGCATGGGCGCGCTGCCGGGGGCGAAGACATGGCAGCAGTACAAATATGGCTTCGGTCCGTACGTGGACGGCATTTTCACACAATCGAATTTTGGAGTGGTCACGAAAATGGGAGTCTGGCTGATGCCTGCGCCGGAAGCGTATCGCGACGGAACCGTAATGGTGCAGAAACATGACGATTTGATCCCGTTCGTCGAAACGCTTAATTATTTGATGAATTCGGGCATCGTGCGCGGGACGATGCTGCTGGAAAGCCCTCTGCTGGATTACCGCGCGTCGCAAGGCGGAGGAGTCTTGGATATGCCGGGCGGTCCTACCGTAGCGGAAATGGATAAGCTCGGAGCCGAAAAAGGTCTGCCTTACTGGAGCGCCGAGCTGCACTTTTGGGGCCCGCCGAAGATAATCGACGCGCAGTGGGAGTACACGCAAGAAAGGTTTTCCGCCATTCCTGGAGCGAAATTCAAGGATGGCCGCTCGTATAAATTTCCACTTACGGCCGAAGAACGGGAAAACGCGCCACAGGTCGCGCTGGGCATTCCGAGCCTTTCGATCTTCAGCATGCTGCAATCAACGGCGGGCCATCTGGATTTTTCGCCGATCGTACCGATGGACGGCCAAACCGTCTTCGATGTCCTGAAAGTATTCGGGGAAGCCTACGCGGAACTCGGCGTGGCGCCGCAGAATCAGTTCTTCGCGCTGCCATGGAGCTTTTTCCCCCGATCGTTCGTGCTGCTGTTCGGCTTTCCAATCGAGCACAACGTGGAGCAGAACCAGCGCACGCGCAAGGTATTCGAAAAACTCGCGCAGGTGGCGGCGGAACACGGCTGGGGCGAATACCGCACGCACACGGCATTCATGGACCTGGTGTCGAGCAAGTACTCGTTTAACAATCACGCGCTGCGGCGCCTGCACGAGACGATCAAAGACGCCCTTGATCCGAATGGGATTCTTTCGCCGGGGAAAAGCGGGATTTGGCCGAAGCGGATGCGCAAAACCTAAAAGAGGAACGGTTCGAAACGGCGCGCCGTGCTAGGTCCGGTGCGAGAGGCGTGTCTGCGCGTTCGGTCCGGCAAGGCCCAGGTGAACGAGCGCCAGCCGTTCCGCGACAACTTCATACTGCGCCGAGAGGTGCCCGCGATACATGGAAATATCGCGGTAGTATCGCTGGATTTTCTGTCCGTTTTTCGCGCCCGCGCTACTCGACGTGCGAAACAGCAACTCGACCGCTTCCCAAACCATACGGCCGCCGTGCTCCAGAATCGCAAACAGTTCCAGGTCTTCGCGCAGCGAGAAAGGCTCGCCGCCTTCGTAGCCTCGCCTGCAATATTCCATGTAGCGCTCGCCCGCGCCCAGCGCGAGTTGGCGAGCCGCGCCAACCAGCCCGAGAGCCAATCCGATGGCGCGTTGATAATCGTGATGCTGATAGCGAGGCATGATCGGCGGAAAGAGCGTGTTCTTTGTCCGAATAATCGACTCGTATTCGTCGATCGCCGCAAGACCGAGCCCGGTCATCAGCGAAACGAGCTCGGCGTGGAAGAACGACGAGCAGCGGCCGGCGTACATCGGATTGCCATGAAGCCGGGACCCGGGAGTGCCTTTGGAGACATCTACATCGAGCATATCGAGCTCAATCACGTGATTTTCAGGCACCTCGGCATGATCGACGACAATGGAATTCGACCCGCTTCCGCGCATGCCAAGAATCGCGCCCCAGTCATCGAGCATCTTCCACTGTGCGCGCGGAATGAGTGCGATGCCGAGCTTCGAGCGCCCGGTCTTTTCGTCAGGAATGTTCACACACGGCAGGAAATGCGTCGAATAGGGCGCCCCGGAAGCATAGGCCCAGGTGCCATGAACGATCCAGCCGTTGCGGGTGCGTTTGGCCGTGCCGGTCGGCGCGGCGACCGATGGAGCGCAGAATTCGCCCTCGGGACCAAACCCGGCGGCCTGCGCTTCCGCGTCGAAATACGAGCCCAACATCAAGCAATGGCCAGCGCCCAAAATCAGGCACCATGCCGTGGATGGATCGCCGCGCGCCAGTTCGATTGCAAGTCGATAAAAGGTTTTCAGGTCGAACTCATAGCCGCCAAACAGGCGGGGCTGCAAGCACCGATAAAAACCAGCTCTCCGAAATTCCTGGTGCAATTCGGGTGAGTAGTGTCCGCGGGCTTCGGTGGCGTCCTGCTCGGCGCGAAGGCGCGGCTGCAAAGCGCGTGCACGCGCGACCATTTCATCCGGCGTAAGCTGCGGTTCGGGAACGGGAACGGGCCGAATTTGGACAGTAGTACTCATCCTCAAAGCTTATGATGCGGCGCGCGCCTGAGCGGCGGCCGGGAGATGGACGAGGCGAGCGTCGGTGACAGACGGCAGTGCGCGAATCCGTTGCACCAGCGATGCGTCCACTTTGCCGTCCAAGCCGACCAGCGCAAGAGCCTCGGAACCGCCGCCCGGCGCGCGACGGCCCAGCGCGAACGTGGCCACGTTAATTCCAAGATTGCCCAATTCCGTTCCGATTCGGCCGATGACGCCCGGTACATCGAGATTGCGTGACACAAGCAGCGTGCCTTCAAGAGGCACTTCGACGCCTATACCATCCAGCGCGATAATGCGCGGCGAGCCGTCCTGTCCCACGATGCCTTCCGCGGAAAGTTCCCGGCCATCGGCGATCGCCACTTCCACCGAATTCGCGAAACCCCGCTCGCGCCGGCGCGTCGATTCCTCGATGACCAATCCCCGCGCCGCTGCCAGCTCGGCGGCGTTGACCATATTCACCTTTTCCTCGAGAACGACATTGAGAACGCCCGCGAGCACGGCACTGCGAATCACGTGCGAGCCGAGCTCGGCAGGCTCGCCGGCATAACGGATGCGCACGCGGCTGAAGGCAGGGGAAGGCGCGGCTTGGGCCATAAAGGCGCCGAGGCGTTCGCCAAGTTCCAAATACGGACGAAGGCGGCGATACTGATCCGGCGACATGGGCGGCAGATTCACCGCGTTGCGGACGATGCCCTCCGCGAGATAATCGCGTACCTGCTGCGCGATGGCGATTCCCACTTCCTCCTGCGCCTCAGCCGTCGATCCGGCGATGTGCGGCGTGGCGATCACGTTGGGAAGACCGATCAGCGGCGAATTTTTCGGCGGCTCTTGCGCGAATGTATCGAGGGCGGCGCCGGCAATCTGGCCGGAGCGCAGCGCTTCGGCCAGCGCGGCTTCGTCGATGATTTCGCCCCGCGCGCAATTAATGATGCGCGCGCCTTTTTTCATTTTCGCGATGGCCGCGGCGTCGATCATTTTGTCTGTCGTCTGGGTGAGAGCGGTGTGAAGAGATATCACGTCCGACTGCCGGTACAGATCATCGAGCGAAACGAGCTCCGCTTCCACTTCGCGCGCCGCTGCCGGAGTAACGTATGGATCGTACGCGAGTACCTTCATTTCCAGCGCGCTGGCGCGGCGCGCCACTTCGATTCCCACGCGCCCCAGTCCGATCAAGCCGATCGTTTTGCCGCGCAATTCGGTCCCCGATAGAGACGATTTTTCCCATTTACCCGCGTGTATCGAGGCGTTTGCCTGCGGTATCGACCGCGCGAGCGCCAGCAGCAGCGCAAGGGTGTGTTCCGCCACGCTGACGGCGTTTCCGCCCGGCGTGTTCATCACCACAATTCCGCGATGCGTTGCCGCTTCGACGTCCACGTTGTCGACGCCCACGCCGGCGCGGCCGATCACGCGCAGCCGCTTGGCGTTCTCAATCAATTGCGCTGTTACTTTCGTTGCGCTGCGCACCACCAGCGCGTCCGCATCGGCGATTTCGCTCGGCAGCGAAGCCGCCGTCGTAATCACAACGTTCCATCCCTGCTTTTCGCGAAGCAAATCGATGCCTCGCGGGCTGATTTTGTCCGCAATGATAATTTTCATGGGACACAAGGTTATCGGGTGAATGGAAGCGTGTCAATTGCGCCTGCGCGCCTGTCGCGCCAGAGGACGGCCGAGCCGCGACCGGCGCTTCGTGTGTGATATCCTTTCCACAAGCAAACGGGGAGATAGACGCGAATGACATACTTGGATCGCATTCAAGCGGATCTGACCGCCGCCATGAAGGACAAGGACGATTTGCGGCTCAGCGTGCTGCGCATGATGAAAAGCGCGCTGAAGAACAAGGAAGTCGAAAAGATGCGGCCATTGGACAATCTGGAGTCGCTGCAGGTGCTGCAAACGCTGGTCAAGCAGCGGCGCGAATCCGTCGATCAATTCATCAAAGGCGGCCGCAAGGATTTGGCGGAGAAGGAGGCCAAGGAAATCACGATTATCGAGGAATATCTTCCCGCCGCGCCGAGCGACACGGAGATTCAGCACGCCGTGGAGGCCGCCGTGAATGAAACCGGTGCCGATTCGCTGAAGCAGATGGGCGCGGTGATCAAGGCGGCACGCGCCCGGCTCGAGGGCAAGGCCATTGATGGGAAGGTGCTGAGCGATCGTGTGCGCGCGCGCCTTGCCGACAAAACCTGATCGCTTGCCATCGCTACTTCCGCGGAAACCAAACGAAAAGCCCGTTCCGTTGCTGCCACTCAAACCGCAACAACACTGCGTCCGAATTCGGCGCGGATCCATCGCCGGTCGCCGACCGAGCAGTGCCGACGGAGGCGATTGCCGTGTTCTGGTGAATGAATCGCGACTGCGCGGCGCAGAGCGCGGCGCCCGTGGCCCAAATGGCGCGAATGTCCTTACTACGGCGAGACTTTCTTGAATACCGCGGCGGAAGTTTGGTCCGCCGCGATCTGTTGCAGAAAACTGCGAACTTCCGGGAGCTTGTCCTTGGGCACGATCACGTCGTTGATTTCAAACGTGCGCTGATAGTGCAAGACTCCGTTTGCCACCGTCGTATCGCTTCGATACGTGGCGTAATCGCACGAGGCCTGCACTGGCTGCGGAATCCCATCGGGAACGTATCCCGGCGGCAACGCAATATCGAACACGTCCGTTTGCAATGTGGCTTCGTCAAACTGAATTCCGTACTGGCGCGGCTTGCCATTTACGGTGAACAAATCCAGGTCCGACGTGTATTTGTCGCCCACTACTCTCGGCGGCACGATCAGCAAATCTCCTGCGGACTTTGCGTAATCAGGGGCAACGAATTTGTAGTCCACGCTCAGCGTCTGATCGAAATTGTTCAAGTTCCCCAGCGAGGCGGAAGTCAACTCAAAACTGTTCAGGAACTGGTTGAGAAAATTGTCGAAAATCTTTTCGCGCTGCGATGGTTCGGTTCGCAAGAATATCTCCCGGTCGTCGGCCGCGGGCCCGCCCCAGCGCAACTCCTGAACTCTCCCAGACAAATCCCCCGAAGGACTGAGCGTCAGCTTGGCAATTCGCAGCAGGCGGTTGGTGGAAGCCGGTAGCAAGGGAATTTTCTCCAGGTGGCCTCCATCGGGAGCGATCACCAGGCCATAAGTGTCCTGCAAGTAGGACGGCACATATCCGAAAGGCACGTAACGATTCGTCGGATCGAAAATGAGCAAGCGGCCGAGTTCCGGATCGTTAATGACGGAATACAACCCCGAGTCGTTTACCGCGTCGGGCAACCGTATTGCAAGAATCGCATGATTAAAATCAGTGGATGGGTAATTGGGATTGACGAAGCCGCGATTCGTATCCACCAGCACGTAATAGGAATCGATGCCGATTGCACGCAGCATGGAGCTGAGCAACGTGGCTTTGTCCTTGCAGTCTCCGTACTGATGTGCGAAAACCTCCGCGGCGGTATGGGGTTGATATCCTCCGATGCCGATTTCGACCGCGTAATACCGTATGTTTCGCTGCATATATTCGGTAATCAGCCGGATTTTCTGCAGCGTATCGGAAGTCCCTGCCGTTAACTGCGAGACTTCCTGTTGGATCTCCGGAGTGGGATCTCGCCGTGATTTCGTCAGCGCGTTGTACCACAATCCGATGTCGGTCCAGGTGCCCGTCGATTTTTCGCGGAGCTTCGGATCGCTCGGAAAGTATTTTAGGCCAACCCATCCGGCAACGGTCCTCCATGGCGGCATCTGCGGCTCGATTTTGATGCCCGGTAGATTGTTTACTTCCCAAATGTATTCGTCGGGTTCGGGTGATTGCGGCTTCACGTCTGGATGATTGAACCATTTCGTCGTGAATTCCCAGGTCGAAGGAATCCGCAAAATCAGCCGCGCCGTGCGAACCGGCAACCGGTCCTGAAACCACCAGTCGTCTTGGAAGATGTAAGGCCGGTTTCGCTGCACGGATTCGAATCCCACCACTCGGCCTGGGTACGCATCGGGAAAATCGAGAGACATCACCTGTAAATCGGCATAAGTCTGGGCGTCGAGTAATCCGTGAACCACCGCGTCCTTTTGGCCCACTGCGATCTCTCGTCCATCGGGTTCGATCGTCCACGCTTTCAGGGAAACGATCTTCGTCTCTTTGTCAAACGTCGCATCGACGCTACTCCAATCTTGCCGCGCCTCCGGTCGCAGCAATCGCACCGCCATTCGATGACGTGTGTAGATATCTCCGTTGTTTTGCACCGTGGTTTGCGTTTCATCAAGAAGGATGACCGCATTGGTGTCCTTCGGATAATCGGGCAGCTTATCTTGTGCCGCCGCGCGCAGCCAGTCTGGCGCTCTATTTCCCGCGGCAGCTCGCGGCGCGATGCACGCGAAGCCCAGCACTACGCCCAATGCAACGGGTGCGCCGAGCTTAATTGAGCTGGCCGGTTTGCTTGTTTTCGAGAACCATCTGCGCATCGTCGTAGGTCCTGACTGCGCCGAAGAACGCGCGAAATGTCGGATAGCTCTTCTTGTCAAACAGGATGCCCTTGATTATGAGGTGCCGCTTCACTTCCACGATGTTTCCTTGACCAGCGGGTGTGATGTCGTAGGAAACCGCGCCCAAGTCCATCTTTTGCGCCTTGGGAAGTCCGTCGATGCCATACCCTGCCGGTGCGTGCACGGTTACGTCATCGACTTCCTCGTATGGGTACGAGAAATAAATTGCGTTTTGACGCGACTGTTTGGAGAAAACGCCTGCTTGCGTGGCTTGAAACAGATCAAGCGGCATCAGCAAATTGCGGGCGGCCATGTTGCCGTAGGTTGCAAGCTTGAGAGTGCCATCTACTTCAAGGGGCTGCTCGATATCATCCCAATTCGCTATCTTGGTCACTTCGAAATCTGAGCCCACGGGCAGCCACGTCTTGATCTCGTCTCCCAGATTTTTGGTCCGTCCAGTCGGATCTTCCTTGCGATTGTTCTCGCGCTCCATCGCGCCTTCGAGACCGGTGAAGTCGATCTGAATCCTCGCGGAAATAGAGCCGTCTTGACTCACATTCAAGTCCGCGCTCCGGACGATGGTGGCCTGCGAAAATTGCGGATTTGGCGTAGTGACGAAAGTTGCCGTGTGGCCGTCCGCTCGAACTCCTCCTGCCTCCGTTTCGTACCACGGCAGGAGGCCGAACGGGTAATAGCGCGCCGCCGGATCGAGGTAGTATTCCTGCGTTCCCGCTTTGACCCAAACAACGTCCGCTTCGAGTTCGCTTGCGTCGTTTCGCTCTGGAATGAATACGTACTCATTTCGCGGCGCCAGGTACACTTCGGTTGCGTCGAATCCAGCGGCGCGCGCCAGTGCGACAAAGGTCAGATTGATCTGGTGGCCGGTCGCATAGCCGTGCTCAAGCACATCGGCGACGTTATTGTCGGGCTTGAGCTCCTCGGCCTTTTTCTCGTTTGCGGTTTTGTAATCCTCCATGCTCAGGTTTCGAATCTGCTCGACGCGGGCATAGATCTTTCGCAGCTTGGCTTCCAGCGAATCGCCCGGGGAGACGATGCTTGATAGCTGCTGATTCAGAACGTTCTTTTTGCCCCCGAAATGCTCGATTTCTCCGCTCCATTTCTTCGCGTAATGCCCCCAGAATTTTTCCTTGGACTGGGCCGGGTCGGGGTCCGATGGTCCCACGTAATAAAACTCGACGATCGGTTCGATCGCCGGTTTCGGCGGCATCAGCGGCTCGTCGATTATGGCTGGAATATCGTGGACGGCCATCGTATAAGACCCATCGTTCGCCTGCTTCATCTGCGCGTCCTTGGGGAGCAGGTAGGAGCGGTACCGCGCTGAATAGCCGAGTCCTCCGTATCCTTCGTACGGGAAGTAAGTGAAATGAGCTTCGCGCGTGTACATCTCGCTCGAAAGCACCCATCGCTCATCGCCGTGGAAGTAATTGGGCTTGGCCAGTTTCTGGTATTTGTATTCGATAATGCATCCGGGTTGAACGTCTGGAAGCGTGAAGCTCTTGGCAAGTAGCTTCAGCCCTCCCATGCGGACCACTGTCGTATCCAGTACCTTGCCATCGAAGTTCTTGATCGTGCCGTCTGGCAGAATGGTGCGTCCGGCGATGTATGGAACTGATTCCCAATCTTGATAGGGGATTACCACGTGTCCGCGCTTCGTTCCTGCCTGCGTGAAGATTTTGATACGGTAATATTCCTCGTCCGAGTCTCCGGAGACGTTCAGTTTTCGGAGATCCACGGTGCTTTCGCGGTATAAAATCATCGCGTCGGCGCCCGGCTCCTTGGGATTATCTTTGAGCGCAAGATCGCTTGGGGAAATCGGTAGCCAGCCAACCGTCGCAAAGACCGGCAGTGCCTGTGCCGCCAACACGACCGCTGCTAGCAGAACCATCCGCAGAACGCATCGCAAGAGTCTATGCATGGAGTCCTCGTCGTCGATAAGAATCGCAGATTCGGCGGAGGTGCAAGATTAACTCCCAAACGTGCCGATTCCGAAATCTGGTACTCACTGAGTGAAGTGGCGCAACCCTAACTCAGACGAATAGGCTTGTCAATAAATGAATAGTGCTATGTCAAACCTCGTTAGAAATGTCTCCTTGTCGCTTTTGCGTCGGTCGTTGGTTGTCCCTGGTTTGGTCTGGGGCGCAGCCCTGCCGACGCGGGATCAGGGAAGAAACACAAAGGCAGGAATTTGCGGGAGCGGGCGCTCCACCCAAGATGCCATTTGGCGGGTTGAGTGCTAGCAGGTCTGAGCCGAAAGGCTGATCGATGTACCGGTCGACGGCAGTTCCATCTCCAGCGCGCGCGACGCCGTTTTCCTCGGCGGATGGCATTGCAGCCAAAGCGCGTAATTCTGCCGCATCTGATCGATGTAGGCGGGGATGTGCCGCTCCTCTTCCTGCAGCCAGTCTTCGAGCGTGATTTCGCCCTGCTGCGCGTGAGTCACTGTGCGTAGCCAGATTGCGGGCGGTAGCGCCACGGCCAATTGATACGTCATCTTTCGAAGCCGCCGGATGATTTCGATCGCCTCGCGCGTGCTTTGATGGAAATATCCGAGTGAACCGGCCCATTGCGCCGCGTCAAATCCGGTAAATTCGCGGTGTGGCTCGGCAATAAACCGCCGGAACGAAAAATACGAATTCACCTCGCGATCAGTCAAATGCAGAATCATTTCGTGAATGCTCCAGCGTCCTGGGGAAGGCTGGTATAGCCACATCTTCTTCGGCAACGGGCGCAATGCGGCGCACAGCAGCGCCGGGCCCCGGCCGAAGGATTCGAGCATCAGGCGTCGTTCATCGCGGGTCATGGACGTGGGTTAGCTCCCGACTCATCCTTAGACGCAGCCTTGCGAAATTGGCTGCCTCGTCTTCCTAAAATCATTCGACAACATCCGCGCGTCCCCCATTCCTGCGGTACAGGATAGACCCAGGCGGGCCGGCAGCCCAGAGTCAATTTGGGGGCATTTGCGCCCTATTATCACCCAATTTTTCAATCGCGAAACACAGCCAAATTGTCAAACCGTTCAATTTAGCTCGATTTCGGCCGCGGCGCAGAGTGATGCGCGGTCGTTTCCGTGGCCGGAATCAGCACCGCGCGCTTGCTCCAATACCCACGCAAATCGCCAACCAGATACAGCGAGCCCGTCGCAAACACCGCGTCGGCGGGGCCTGCAAGCTCGATCGCGCGTTCTAGAGCCGCCATTGGATCGCGCACCACCATCGAGTTTCGCGCCAGATGCGCGGTCATCTCCGCCAGCAGCGGAGCGGAAATTGCACGCGGCTGGCGCGGCTCCGTGAGCACCACGAGATCAGCGCGCGGAAAAAGTAATCCGGCAATCTCATCCACGGCTTTGTCGCGCATGGCGCCGTACACCAGCAAAATGCGCCGCCCGGCAAAATTGTCCTCCCAGAACTGCAATAGTTCTCGTGCGCCGGCGGGATTATGGGTCCCGTCGATGTAAACCGCGGGGCGGTCCTGCAATCGCTCCAATCTGCCCGGCCAGTGCGCCGATCGGATTCCGCTCTCGATCATGACGTCGCTAATCGCGAATCCGCGCCGCGCAAGCAGTCGTGCCGCAGTCGCGGCCGTCAGCGCATTTCGGATCTGAAATCGTCCGGCCAAAGGAGGCTCGATCGCAAGCTTTTCGCCCGATTCCACCGCAACTGCCGTGGCGCGGTAGATTCCTCCATCAACGCTCCAGTTTTCAAGACGCCACGCTTCATCGATCTCCACCAGATCCACGTTCAATTCCCGGCATCGCCGGGCGATCACCTGGCGCGCCTGCGGCCGGGCTGCGGAACTCACGACCGGCGCGCCGGCCTTGATAATCCCTGCTTTTTCGCCGGCGATTTCCTCGATCGAGTGGCCCAGGTAGTCTTCGTGGTCGAAATCGATTGAGGTGATCACGGCCGCTTCCGGCTGCACCACATTCGTCGCGTCCAGCCGGCCGCCAAGGCCCGTCTCGTACACCGCGAAATTTACACCGCGCGACGCGAAAGCCACAAACGCCATCGCCGTGATGCACTCGAAATAGGTCGGATGCGCGGCCAGTTTTCCGGCAGCCAGCAGCGATTCGATCGTTCCTTGCACGCGCGTCCAAGCCGCGGCGAATTCTTCGTCTGCAATATCTTCATTGCAGATGCGGATCCGCTCGTTGATCCGCACCAAATGCGGCGACGTGTAGAGCCCGGTACGCAATCCCGAACCGCGCAGAATCGATTCCAGCATCGCCGCCGTGGATCCCTTGCCGTTCGTTCCGGCAATGTGCACGCACGGCGCGGCCCGGTGCGGATTCCCCAGCGCGGCGGCCAGCGTGGTGATGTTCTCCAGCCCAAACTTCTGCACGTGCGCGTGCTGCGGCGATGCGAGCTCGCGGCCAAGCGAAAGCAGCGTGCGGACGGACTCTTCGTAGTTCATGCGGCGTTGTCGAGGAAAAATCCCAGCGCGCGGGAAATGTACGCCTTCAGTTCCTTGCGCGGCACCACGGCGTCCAGGAATCCGTGCTCCAGCAGAAATTCGGCTCGCTGAAATCCTTCCGGCAGTTTTTGACGAATCGTCTGCTCGATCACTCGCGGACCCGCCAGGCCGATCAGCGCTCCGGGCTCCGCGATATTCAAATCGCCAAGCATCGCGTAGCTTGCGGTCACGCCCCCCGTCGTGGGATCGGTAAGCACGGATATGAACGGCACCCGCGCCTCATCCAGCCGCGCCAGCGCCGCGCCCACCTTGGCAAGCTGCATCAAACCGACCGCGCCTTCCATCATTCGCGCCCCGCCCGAGCACGACACGATGATCAGCGGATACTTCCGCGCGAGCGAGCGTTCGATCGCGCGGGTCACTTTTTCGCCCACCACCGCGCCCATCGTGCCGCCGATAAATCCGAATTCCATCGAACAGCAAATCACCGGCCGTCCCGCCAGCTTTCCTTCCATCGTCAGGATGGCGTCTTTCATCCCGAGTTTTTCCTGCGCTTCCTTTAGTCGTTGCGCGTACGGTTTGACGTCCGAGAAATGCAGCGGATCGCTCGATTGCAGCTCGGCGTCGTGCTCGGTCCAGGCGGAATCGTCATCGAGCAGCAATTCCAGGCGGCGCCGTGCGTCGAGCCGGAAATGATGCTCGCATTTCGGGCAAACCTCCCAATTCGCCTGCACGTCTTTCTTCCAGATAATCGCACGGCATCCCGGACACTTCGTCCAAAGCCCTTCGGTGCGGACGCGACGCTCGTCCGCTGGCGTGGGATTTTCGATGGCTGCTTTTTGCCTTTTGAACCAGGTCATCTGTGACTCTCTGTCGATAGCCACGCGCCGAAATTGTTCGCGCGCTCAAGACTTTTAATAATCGATTCCTCTTTGCGCCAGGATTCCCTTGGCGTACGGGTGCTTCACTTCCTTCATTTCCGTCACCAGGTCGGCCGCCTCCACGAGCTTCGGATGCGCGTTCCGCCCCGTGCATATCACATGAACTCGCTCCGGTCGTTTTGCCAGCGCATCCACCACCGGCTCCGCTTCCAGCATTTTGTAGCTGATCACGTAATTGATCTCGTCAAGGATCACCAGATCGTACTTCTCGCTGTAAATCTGCTCGCGCCCGAACCGCCACGCCTCCTCGCAAAGCCGCACGTCTTCCGGATCGGTTTCCGCGCCGCCCACTTTCACGAACCCGCGTCCCATGGGACGAATCGCAAACTTGTCATCGCCCAGCATTTTCGCCGCGTCCAGTTCGCCGTAATGCCACGAGCCTTTAATGAACTGCACCATCAGCACCCGCATGCCCTGGCCGACCGCGCGAAACGCCGTCCCCAGTGCGCACGTCGTTTTTCCCTTGCCGGGCCCGGTGTACACGATCAGCAGTCCTTTGCCTTCCGGCATTCGCGATTACCCCTGGAGTTCGATAAACATAGTCACCGCAGCGCGAATAAACGTCAAGCCAGCGGCACTCGCCCCTTGCGCTCTCCATCTCCGGCCCCGCCGCGCCGATTCGGTGCGTCCGTCTCCTTGTCGGCCTCGTTGGCGTCTTGAAGCGGTCTGTCGTCGATCGCTGGCGAATTTGTCCGGAAGCATTCGCGTTGCGGCCGAACACCCGCGCGCCGGAATTCAACCGCCCTACGCCGGCTGTCTTTGCGGCGTGGCCGAAGGTCCCGGAACGCGGCCTTTGGGCGCAACGCCGTCGGGAAATCCTCTCACCATTTCGCCGCGATAGCGAGGCAGGGAATCCGGATACTTCCGCTGCAAAAATCTGATCAGCTCTTCGCGCACCAGACACTTCAGATCCCATGCCTGTCCGGAATCGGGCGAATCCATCAACGCTCGGATTTGAACGGCGTGATCGCTCGCGTCCACCACCTGTAATACGTTCACTTCTCCCTTCCACTTCGGAGTGCTTTTCAGAATTCGCGTGAGTTCGTTCCGCAGCTCGTCCACGGGTACCGAGTAATCCAGCCAAATCGTCACGTACGCCAGGAGATCGGCGCTCGTGCGCGTCCAGTTTTCAAACGGCTGCTCGATAAAATACGATAGCGGCAAGACCAGTCGGCGCAAATCCCAGATTCGCACCACCACGAAGAACGTGTGAATCTCCTCGATTCGGCCCCATTCTCCGTTCACCACCACCACATCGTCGATGCGGATCGGCTGCGTTAGCGCGATCTGAATCCCGGCCACCAGGCTCGAGAGCGTCGGTTTCATTGCCAGCCCGACAACGATCCCCGCGACGCCAGCCGACGCCAGCACGCTCGTTCCGATCTGATGGATCGATGGAAACGTCATCAGCGCGATACCGATCGTAAGGAAGATGATCACTACATCGATGATTCGGCGAAGCACGTTCAGTTGCGTCTGAACCTTCCGCGCCACCAGGTTGTCGGCCGTGTCGACCCGATAGCGCGCCTCGAACACATCGATGATTACGTCCGTGAACAAAACGGCAAGCCATCCCATTACGGCAATCAACGCCACGCCAACCGCGTGCTGAAGGGCGTTCTTGGCGATCGGCGGAAGCGGAAGCGTCGGCGACGCGATCACCACCGCGAGCAGCGGCAGAATCCAGCGCGCCAGCCGTTCGCTATGGCTGATGACGGAGCTTTTCAGCACGCTCGGATTTCTGCGGGCGACGCTGTTAAGTATTGCGAACAGAACCCACCGCACCAGAAGCGCAATAAGGATGCTTCCGGCCAGTATCCCGGCCGCGACCGCCCAGTTTTGCCAATGAACCAGAAAGTAGCGCATGCAGGCGTAACCTCCTTCTTCGGGGGATGGTGGGAACTTCTATTTTGCGGCTTTCGTCCGCTCGATGAAAGCGCTTCGCTGAATTTCTCGCCTGCGCCGGTCGGTCTGCCTTTCGGCTTACTTCGGATACGGATGGCCGGCGAGGATGGCGAAGGCGCGGTAGATCTGCTCGGCGAGCACGACGCGGGCAAATTCGTGCGGCATCGTCAAAGTCGAGAGCGAAATGCGCAGCGCCTTGCCGCTCGATAGTTCCGGCGGAAATCCCTCCGCGGCGCCGCAGCAAAAGCAAAGTTCGCGCGCGCCGCGGTCCCGCAAATCGCCCAGCCACCGCGCGAACGATTCCGACGTGAACTGCTTACCTGCTGCATCCAGCAGAACCACAATCGCCGCGGGATCAATCTTGAGTTTCTTCGGCGTCGCAGGCGACCCGTCTCGTATCTCGCTGATTTCCACGTCCGCATAACGCCGGATACGTCCAACGTAATCCTCCACCAGCGCGCAAATTTCCGGCCGGCGCGTTTTCCCGAGCATCACCAGGCGGATTTTCATGGCGGCGTGCGGCGCGGCGTTCAGATCAGCCCGTATTTCTTGCGTTTTTCCAGCAGCGTTTTGCGACTGATGCCGAGCACTTCGGCCGCTTGTCCGATTTTGTAGCGCGTTGCGTCGAGCGTCTGTTGGATCGCCTCGCGCTCGATCTCTTCCAGTGAGCGTAAAGCGCTCGATGCACGGCGCGGCTGCCCTGCCGCGCGTATAATCTCCGGAAAATCCGCCGCTTCAAGCCGCGAAGATTTCGCGAACACCAGCGCGTGCTCGATCGCATTCTTTAGCTCGCGGATATTGCCCGGCCAGTCGTACGATTCGAGCAGCTTCACGGCTTCCGGCGTGAGCGACGCCTCGCCGCGCCCGTGCACCGGGCCAAGCCGCGCCACAAAATGCGACGCGAGGGCCGGAATATCCCCGCGCCGCTCGCGCAGCGGCGGCACCACGATCGCCAGCACGTTAAGCCGGAAAAACAGATCCTCCCGGAACCGCCCGGCGGCAACCGCTTGGCCCAAATCGGTGTTTGTCAGCGCCATCAGGCGTGAATCCATGCGCAGCGTTTCCGTCCCGCCTAGGCGCTCGAATTTGCGCTCTTCCAGCACGCGCAGCAGTTTCGCCTGCAGGCCCGCTCCGAGCGCCGCTACTTCGTCAAGCACGATCGTGCCGCCCTGCGCCATCTCCAGCCGGCCCTGCTTGCGTTCCACGGCGCCCGTGAACGCGCCCCGCTCGTGCCCGAAAAGTTCGGATTCGACGAGCTCGGCGGGCAGGCTCGCGCAATCGATTTTCAGGAATGGCGCGTCGCGCCGAGGCCCGTGCTCGTGAATCCAGCGCGCCAGTTGGTCCTTGCCGGAGCCGCTTTCCCCGGTGATCAGGAGCGTCGTCGCCGCGTCGGCAAGTTTTCCCGCGATCTCAAGAATGTGGACGGAAGCAGGATCGGCCGCAATCCACGTAACGCGATCGGCGCTCATGGATTCAAGTCGGCGCGGCCGGCCCCGGAGGTTGGCCCGGCCGGTTCGCCGGGCGCCGGGACGTCCAGCCGCTCAGCATTGCGCCACAGCCGTTCGAGATCGTAATAGCGCCGCGCGCCTTCGCCGAAGATGTGGATCACGATCGAACCGTAATCGAGCAATACCCACTCCGCTCCGGATTTGCCTTCGCGGTGCAACAGCCGCACGCCTTCGCGATCGAGCCGCTCTTCGATCCCTTCGGCGATGGCGTGCAGTTGCGGCCCGCTCCGTCCCGAGCACACAACGAAATAATCCGCGAACGCGCTGGCGCCCGAAAGTTTCAACACGGTGACGTTCGAGGCCTGCTTGTCCTGGGCCGCTTCGACCGCCGCGCGAACTTCGGGCTGCAAATCCGCCACTTTCACCGGTATAAAGCCTGTCCCAAAATGTATTCCTCCACGCGCGGAGGCACAAGTCCGTGGATTCCCTGGTTTCGCTGTAACCGGTCGCGGACTTCGGTTGACGAGACGTGGCTCGCGACCGTGGTTAGTAAATGCACCACGGACTTCCGCAGTACGATTTTGTTCTGCTCGTGCCCGGTCGAGCGTCCCAATTTTTCCGGCGGCACGATCAGCCGCAGCGCGTCCAGCCGGAATCCTGGCCGGCTCGCGACGATGAAATCGCATGAGTCGAGGAGCTGTTCGTAGTTTTTCCAGGTCGGAAATTCCAGAAATTGATCCGCGCCAATAATGAAAAAAAGATGATCGTCGGGATGTTCGCGCCGGAATTTCCGCACCGTGTCGATCGAGTAGAAGACGTGCGGAGGCGAAGCGGGAGCTTCGGCAAGCGACGGCAAAAATCCCGGATGCTCCGCGCAGGCAAGAGCAACCATCGTGTAGCGGTGAATAAATGGCGTCAGCTCCTGCTGCGATTTGTGCGGCGGGCGCGACGAGGGAATGAAGTGAATCGCGTCGAGGTGAAAGCGTCGCTGCGCCGCTTGCGCCACCGCGATGTGCCCGGCGTGAATCGGATCGAATGTGCCGCCGAAAATCGCTATGGAGCGGCGATGAACGGTGCCGGAGGGCTTCTGGGCGGCAGGAGTCGTCAACGCTTCTCCGGGCGCGGCGCGGCTTCGTTCGCCGCGAGGTGCGGAAGCGGCGCTGTTGCTTCAGGCTGCGCGGGGGCAGCCGGTTTAGGAATCCGGTCCAGAGCATTGGCCAGCGCGCGCACCAGTTCGACGATGCCTTCGCCGCTGGCCGACGAAATCGCATGGAACGGCAGATTCCGCTTGGCCGCGAACTCGCGCAATTTCTCCAGCCGCTCGCGATTCGTCGTTGCGTCGAGCTTCGTGGCCACCACGATCATCGGCTTTTGCGCCAGCGACGGGCTGAACGAGGCCAGTTCGCGCTCAATAATTTCGAAATCGCGCACCGGATCGTGGTCGTTCGCGTCGCTGGTATCCACCAGGTGTGCGATCAGCCGGGTCCGCTCCACGTGTTTCAGGAATCGCGTGCCAAGACCCGCGCCTTCATGCGCGCCTTCGATCAATCCCGGGAGATCGGCCACTACGAACGTTCGTCCCGTGCCCGGCGCGGCATCCGGATCGGCATTGACCACGCCCAGATGCGGCTCGAGCGTCGTGAATGGATATGCCGCAATCTTCGGGCGCGCCGCGGAGATGCGCGAAATCAGAGTCGATTTTCCGGCGTTCGGAAACCCTACGAGGCCAACGTCCGCCAGCAGCTTCAATTCGAGCCGCAGGTTGCGTTCTTCGCCCGGCTGCCCATCTTCGTGTTCGCGCGGAGCCTGGTGCCAGGGGCGCGTGAAATGCGGATTGCCGTTGCCGCGTCCGCCGCGTCCGCCTTTGGCCGCCCGAAAACGCTGGCCTGCCGCCGCGAAATCGAAAAGCTGCTCTCCGGAATCGGCGTCGTACACCACGGTCCCGACCGGCACGGTGAGCACCATATCTTCGCCCGAACGCCCATGGCAATCGGAGCCTTCGCCGTGCCGCCCGCGCCCCGCGCGAAACAGCCGGTTGTAGCGATACCTCAGCAGCGTGTTTTCGTTGGGGTTCGATTCCAGGTACACGTCCCCGCCGTTGCCGCCATCGCCCCCGGATGGTCCGCCGCGCGGGACGTACTTTTCCCGCCGGAACGCGACGCAGCCATTGCCGCCGTCGCCGCCCTTTACCGATATTTTGGCTTCATCAACAAACATGGGAATTCCGGGCGGTCAGAACGCCGCGCAATCGAAAATGGTAGGATCGCCCCCCATGGCCGACTCGGTTCCTTCATCGGACCAGCGGATTGCGATGTTTCGCCTGGCGGGAGAATGTCAGTCAGCCACGGGCGCGACAGGCTTTTCGCCGGCCGCCGCGGTGGCTTCGGCTGGCGGCAGGACGCTGATGAACCGCCCCAGCCCGCCCTTGTCCTCGAAGCGCACCACGCCATCGATGCGCGCAAACAGCGAATCATCCTTCGCCCGGCCTACATTCTTGCCGGCCTTGAAACGCGTGCCCCTCTGCCGGATCAGAATGCTGCCGCCGGTGACGAATTGTCCGCCGAAACGCTTGATGCCGAGCCGCTGTCCGTGCGAGTCGCGTCCGTTGACCGACGACCCGCCGCCTTTTTTGTGCGCCATTCGAAGCCTCTGCGAATATTTTACGCGAGTTCGATCTCGCCGATCTGTACCGCGGTGTAATTCTGCCGGTGGCCGCGCTGAATCTTGTATTGGCCGCCCCGCTTGTATTTCAGCACCTGCATCTTGGGGCCGCGCAAATGCTTGACGATCTTGCCCGTTACCTTGGCCTTCGACTGCGCGCCGCCGAGAACTTTCTTTTCATCGGTGCGCACCGCCACCACCTCATCAAAGGTCACTTTTCCGCCGACCTTGCCCTCGAGGCGCTCCACGTGAATCGTCTCGCCCGGCGCCACGCGATACTGCTTCCCGCCACTGCGAATCACCGCGTACATGCTGCCTCCAACGGAAAATAGGAACTTTCATTATAGGGGTCACGCCGCGCTCTCGTCAACGCTTCCCGCCACGCTGCCGCTCTTCCTCTCGCGCCATCCGCGCTCGAAGGGCTATGATACCCATAACGGAGGCGGAAGGACCGTCCCATGGCTGATGCTCAACCCCCGTGCGTGCACAAGCGAACGCGCCTGATTGCCAAGGACAATGACGCGCAGTACGTGGAGTGCCTCGATTGCGGCGAGATCCTCGAAGCCGGGGAAATCGAAGAGCCTGCCAAGACCGGATTTGACGAATCGCTCTCCGACGCCTAGAAAATTCCCATTTTGGGAATTTGCCACTTCCCTCTGTTCAACCGCATAGTACCACTAGCGTGACGTGGCGTTTTGAGATACGCTCTGCGGCCTTGAGTCATCCAGGGCTTGGGAGCTTCCTGACTGTCCGCCGATGCTCTTCAAATCTTTCAGCGCCGCCGTCTTCGGCATCGACGCCTACTTGGTGGAAGTCGAGGTGGACGTCAGCCCCGCCTATCAAGGCTGCTTCAACGTCGTCGGCCTGCCCGATCTTGCCGTCAAGGAAAGCCGCGAGCGGATTCGCTCCGCGCTGCGCAATTGCGGCTTCGATTTTCCGTCGAATCATGCGGTCACCATCAATCTGGCGCCGGCAGACGTCCGAAAGGAAGGCTCGGCGTTCGACCTGCCGATGGCGCTCGGGCTGCTCGGCTGCCAGGGACAGTTCTTCGGGAAACTTTTGAACGAATACGTTTTTCTCGGGGAACTTTCGCTGGATGGCGGAGTGCGCCCGGTGCGCGGCGCGCTTTCGGCGGCGCTGGCGGCGCGCGAACGCGGCATCGAAAACGTCGTGGTGCCGGCGGCGAACGCGCGCGAAGCCGCCGTGGTCGAAGGCGTGCGCGTCTTTCCGGTGAGGACGCTGCCCGAGGCCGCCGACCTGATCAACGCGCCCGAATCGTTCCAGCCGATCTCGGTGGACACCTCGCGGATGCTCGAGGAATCGGGCGAATACCCTTTTGATTTGCGCGACGTTCGCGGACAGACGACCGCCAAGCGGGCGCTCGAAGTGGCCTGCGCCGGCAGCCACAACATTCTCTTGATCGGCCCGCCCGGCGCCGGCAAGACCATGCTCGCCAAGCGCATCCCGACGATCCTGCCGCGCATGTCGCTCGAAGAAGCCATCGAGACTACGCGCATCCACAGCATCGCCGGCCTGCTGGATAACGGCCGTGGACTCGTCGGCACGCGCCCGTTTCGCTCCCCGCACCATACCATCAGCGACGCCGGGCTAATCGGGGGCGGCGCCATTCCGCGTCCCGGCGAAGTATCGCTCGGGCACAATGGCGTCGTGTTTCTCGACGAGCTGCCCGAGTTCCAGCGCAACGTGCTGGAAGTGATGCGGCAGCCGCTCGAAGACGGCTGCGTGACCATCGCGCGCGCGGCGATATCGGTCAGCTTTCCTTCGCGCTTCATGCTCGCGGCTGCCATGAACCCCTGCCCGTGCGGTTTTTTTGGCGATGCGACGCGCGAATGTCACTGCTCGCCGCCGCAGATTCAGCGCTACGTCTCGAAAATTTCGGGCCCGCTGCTCGACCGCATCGATATTCATGTGGAAGTTCCCGCGGTGAAATACAAGGAGCTGCGGGGCAACGGGGCGATCGAGGAATCCGCCGCCGTACGCGCGCGCGTGGTCCGCGCGCGGGAAGTGCAGATGGAGCGCTACCGCGGCGAAAAACGGACGTTCGCAAATTCGCAAATGCCTCCGCGCCTGATCCGTCAATTCTGCGCGATTTCAAGCGACGGCGAACGGCTGCTGGAAACCGCCATCCAGCGCCTCGGCCTTTCGGCCCGCGCGCACGACCGCATTCTGAAAGTGGCGCGCACGATTGCCGACCTCGAAGGCACCGCGTCGATCGAGCCCAAGCACCTGAGCGAAGCCATCCAGTACCGAACGCTCGACCGCACGTATTGGGCGTGACGGTTCGCAATGCCCGACGGAGCGCGCCGCTCAGCCGATGATCTCCGCGCCAATGGGCGCGCGACATTAATTTTCTTTTATCGCCGCGCCATTTGCCCGCGCGTCCGCGCATTGACGCATGCACCGCGCTATGATACCGATATGGGGCGATTTCGCCGGATCGGCGCCGGCCACCCCAGTCTCCATGTCCAAGGCAACGCAACGTCTGGAAGTCACTCTCGACACGCTGATCGAAAGCGTCGACCTCGCCGAAGGAATCGCCACGCGCGTCGCCGAGGCCGCCGGTTTCGACGAAGACGACACGCACAAGCTGGCCATGGCCGTACGCGAAGGCGCCATTAACGCCTTCACCTACGGAAATTCCCAGGACCCGCGGAAGAAAATCACACTGATCGTGGAGTTCGAGCCGGAAAAGCTGGTGATCCACATCATGGACCAGGGCTCCGGCTTCGAAGTCCGCGAAATTCCCGACCCGCTCGCCGAAGAAAACCTGCTGCGTACCTCGGGCCGCGGGCTTTTCCTGATGCGCGCCTTCACCGACGAATTCACCATCCAGCGCGCCCCCGGCGGCGGCACCGATCTGGTGATGGCCAAAATGCTCCCCCGACGCGCCTCTGGCAACGGGCAGTCCAAATCCCAGGCTCAATAGCTCGCGACTTTTTGGTCCGCTTTCTACTTCTCTGCGTTGCGAAAATGCCTGCCGATAGTGCATTTCGAGACGTGACGGGACGTTCCGACCCTGCAAATGCAAGTTGCTGATTTTTAATTGCCTTAGCAACATGCAAGGTCGATTGAGTGTTCCGCCCTTTAATCGGACGTCAGAGGCGAGATATTTGAGGCTGGAAGCGAACAACCGGCGAAAAAACACGTGACGCGGGATGTTCCGAGCAGAAGTGCACCCGGTCGCTTGGCTTCCATGACTTGGGCATCGTTCGACTCGATTCAGTATTCCGGGTGGCAGTCCCGACATGCGAGCTGTTCCAGGGGCCCCAGGCAGGATCGCCCGAACAGGAGCGCCGAGGGGCGAGCGGGCGCGAGACAATCGTCTTCGGCGCAACGGGGCGTGATTCGCCCTGCTCCGAGAGCGCCCAACCTGACCGCCGACTTTTTCGTCCACGCACATGACCACAGATCGACGGTAGCAAAGAGGGGGGTGGAAAAGTCTACTGGTCGGAAGTACAGGATTGGGACCGGACTGCTGGGCAGCATTGGCGGCCGAAAGCTTCAGGCCGAGCGTAGCACCGAGGCGTTTTGCCTGGCGGGCCGCCATCGGGTCGAATCGGCTCTGCCGGCGCCACGCGCATCGCTGGCCCCGGAATCGGCGCCCGCGACATATTGTTGTTATTCTTGCGTGAAAACAGGCGCGCGCAACGCCCTTGGGTGAGGCTGAATTTTGCCGCGCGATGCGCTGGACAGTGCGAAAAGTTTGTGACATTATCCCGCCGCCGAAGCGACACTTGCGGCCGGGGGAGGCGAATCCCTCACGCGTTGGGGGCGTGCGGGAGACGCGCATCGAGGCCGGCGATGCAGGCGCCGCGTTGGGATATCACCGAAAGAGGAGTCGCGACGTTGGCTCGAGAACAGGGTGTGGTGAAGTGGTTCAATGCTTCTAAAGGGTATGGCTTTATTCAGCGGCAATCGGGAGAAGACGTGTTCGTGCACTTCTCCGCGATTCAGATGGATGGTTATAAGTCGCTGAACGAGGGCCAGCTTGTGGAGTTTGAAGTAAAGCAGGGTCCGAAGGGCTTTCAGGCGGAGAACGTCACGAAGGTGTAGCGCGCGGCAAGTTGATCCCGGGCTTTCCGACAGGGGCCCGGCCTCTAGCTTCCCGGTTCGCACGTCCCACGCAGGCGCGCAAGACGCTAGGGGTGCGCGTGAGCGGCGATGGTCCGTCCGCGCGCGAATGTGATACCATTTTGTGGCAAGCTCCCCTTGAGGTGTGGTTTTGGCACAGCATATTTCCCGGAAAGAATTGAAGAAGGATGAAGTGCGCGACACGCTGGCGCACGGCGCCGAAGCACTGCTTTCGCACCAGACGTTTTTGCTTGTTTTGGTGATCGTGGCGGTGATCGCGGCGGCGTCTGTGTATGGCTGGAGGTACTACTCGGCATCCCAAGCGGCGCACGCGGCGACGGATTTCAATAGCGCGATGAACATCTTTCAGGCGCCCGTCGGCCCGCCGCAAGCTCCGGGGCAACTGACGTACGCGAACGAGAGCAAAAAATTCACGGACGCGGAGCAGGCGTTTTCGAAAATAGCAAGGAATTACGGCCGGACGCGCGCGGGGCAATTGGCAGCCTATTACGCGGCGCTGAGCGACGAGGAGTTGAAGAACGACGCGGCGGCGGAAAAGTGGCTGGACGGCATCCGGGGGAGCCGGGACGCGGAGATTGCGTCCATGGCAAAATTCGAGCTGGCCGGGCTTTACGCGCGCGAGGGAAAGAACGATCAGGCGATTGCGATATATAAGCAATTGATTGCGCACCCGACGATTCTGGTGCCGAAGGCGGAAGTGATGCTGGCGCTGGCGAATTGCTATCGCGCGAAGGATCCGGCGCAAGCGGCGAAGCTGTACGGGCAGATCAAGGCCGAGTATCCGGACACGCCGATCGCCGATCAGGCGGACGAGGCGCTGGCTCTGCTTCCCTCAAAAAGCTAGTCCTTCCACGGATAACGAGTCAGCTTGAATTTTGGCGCCGGCGGGGCGATCCAGGAAATTCAAAGGGCCCCGGCGCGTTCAAACGGCGGGGTAGCCCCGGGCGCTTCCATACCCTAGAATGACGGCCATGCCGCTCGCTCCGTACGCGATGGACCTCAGCCGCTCGCGCGGGCGGCGCTATCCGGAAAACACGCACCCTTACCGAACGGATTATGCGCGGGATCGCGACCGAGTGATCCATTCGCGCGCGTTCCGGCGGCTGGAAGCGAAGACGCAGGTCTTCACAACGCGATTTTCCGATCATTTTCGCAACCGGCTGACGCATACGCTGGAGGTGACGCAGATCGCGCGAACGGTGGCGGGCGCGCTGCGCCTGAACGCGGAGCTGGCGGAAGCACTGGCGCTGGTGCACGACATCGGGCATCCGCCGTTTGGCCACGCGGGCGAACAGCAGCTCGACCGGCGGATGAGGGAATTCGGGGAGCGGTTCGACCACAATTTGCACGCGCTGCGAATCGTGGAACAGTTCGAGCAACGGTATCTGGATTTTCCAGGGCTGAATTTGACGTTTGAGGTGCGCGAGGGGATTGTCAAACATTCGCGCGACTACACGGCGGAGGAATTTCCGGCGCTGGCGGAATATTTGCTTGACGAGCGACCACCGCTGGAGGCCCAACTGATCGATCTGGTCGATGAGATCGCGTACAACACAGCCGATTTGGACGACGGATTCGAGGCGCGCTTGCTGCATTTTGAGGAGCTGCGCGCGGAGGTTCCTGCCTTCGAGGCGGCGTACAAGGAGGTGGAGCGGCGGCATCCGAGCGGGCGGCGGCAATTGAAGTTCAACGAAGCGCTGAAGCGGGTGCTCGATTATATGGCGACGGATTTGATCGAAAATACCGGGAAGCAGGTGGAAGAAAGCGGAGCGAAGAGCGTGGAAGACATCCGGAAATATCCGCGGCGGCTGGCGGGTTTTTCCGCGGAGGCGGCGAAGGCGGCGGCGAGCCTGAAGCATTTTCTGAATAAGCGGCTTTATTCGAACGCGGCGATCGCGGAAGAGCGGGAACATTCGGTGGAGGCGCTCGATGAGATGTTCACGCTGTATCTAGAGAATCCCGGACGGATGCCGGCCAGCTATGCGGCGCAGGCGAAAAGCGAGCCGCCGCATCGCGTGGTTTGCGACTACATCGCGGGGATGACGGATCATTATTTGCTGCGGCAACATAGCGACCTGCTGGGAACGGCGGCGCGGCGATAGATGATTCAAGGAATGGGCGGAATCGGCGCATTTCCGCTTAGGTATCAGGGAAGCGAGTTCGCGGGGGCGTTCCTTGACTTCGATGGCGCGGGACCTATAATGGAATTTCAGGCGCGAAACAGCAGACACGTATGTTTTTGGACGTAAACGAACTCGCTCTCCGCAAGACGCGCATCCGGAAGAGCTACGCTCCGGGCATGCTGGATTTTCATTCGGGCGAGTTCCGGCAGATCGAACCACTGGAAGTGCGAGCCACGGCGGAACTGGTGGACGGGCAGATCCGGATTTTCGGGAACCTGCACACGCGGGTCGATCTGGTGTGCGCGCGATGCCTAGACACGGTGGTCGAGGAAATCAGCCGGGATTTCGATCTGTTCTACAGGCCGATGACGTCGATCGCGCAGGACGAGGAAGTTCACCTGAACTTGGATGATACGGAAATCGCGTTTTTCGAAGGCGACGGGCTGTTCCTGGCGGACGTGCTCGCGGAGCAGGTGAATCTGTCGCTGCCGATGAAGGTGATTTGCTCGAGCGACTGCCGGGGGCTTTGTCCGCATTGCGGCGCGAACCTCAACAATGAGGAGTGCCGCTGCGAAAAGAACGGCTCGGACCCCAGGCTTGCACCGCTTGCCCGCCTGAAGCAGGACTGGTTCAAGAAACAATAAAAGGCTAGACTATTAATTTTCACAGAGGCCGCTGGAAGCACAAGCGCGCCGATGAGGAGATCGAATGCCAAATCCCAAACGACGCCACTCGAAGAGGCGGACATCGACTCGGCGCGCGCACGACCATCTGACTGCCTACTCGCTCGCGGAATGCCCGCATTGTCACGAAAAGAAGCTGCCTCATCGCGCCTGTCCGAAGTGCGGGTACTATCACGGGCGCGAAGTGATTGACACCGAGGCAAAGTCGGCCTAAGTTTTGCTCGCCTGCCGCCACAGGCGGGCTTGACGGTCCCGACCGGGGATCCGCTACCCAAAGCGCCGGGAACGCTTGGGAGAGCCGGCACAGAGCTCCATGACCACGATTGCGCTTGATGCCATGGGGGGAGACCACGCCCCTCGCGCGGAAGTCGAAGGCGCCATTCTGGCGGCTCGCGAATACGGCGTGGCCGTGCAGTTAGTCGGGATCGAGGCGGCCGTGAAGCAGGAGCTGGCGCGGCACCGGCACGAGAATCTGCCGATCGAAGTGGTTCCGGCGGCGGAAGTGGTGACGATGACAGATTCGCCGTCGCAAGCTTTTCGCCGCAAGAAGGAAAGCTCGCTGCACGTGGCGGCACGGCTGGTGCGGGACGGCAAGGCTGACGCGCTGGTGAGCGCGGGAAATACCGGCGCGGTGATGACCGTCTCGCGATTCGTGATTGGGACGCTTCCGTCGGTGGACCGGCCGGCGCTGGCGTGGGCGTTTCCGAACATGAAGGAAAAGGTTTCGGTGATGCTCGACGTGGGAGCGAACGTCGATTCGAAGCCGGAGCATCTGGAGCAGTTCGCGGTGATGGGCGAGATTTATTACCGGGCGATTTGGGGCGTGAAAAGGCCGCGCATCGCGCTGCTTTCGATCGGCGAGGAAGAAGGGAAGGGCAACGAATTGACGCGCGAGGCGGCGCTGCGAATCAAGCAGACGCAACTGAATTTCGTTGGCAACGTCGAGGGGCGCGACCTTTTCCGGGGCAACGTGGACGTGATCGTCTGCGACGGGTTCATTGGAAATATCGCGTTGAAGCTGAGCGAAGGGCTCGCAGAACACATCGGCGGGATGCTGAAGAGGGCGATCCAGAGCAGCTTGCGGTCGCAGATTGGGTACGCGCTATCGAAGCGCGCGTTCGACGCGCTGCGCCGGCGCACGGATTATTCGGAGTATGGAGGCGCGCCGCTGCTGGGAATTCGCGGCATTACGATCATCGGGCACGGCCGTTCCAATGCCAATGCGGTGAAAAACGCGATGCGGGTCGCTTGGGAACTCTGCCGCTCGCGGGTGAACGAAAAAATTGAACAGGAGCTTTCCGCCGTCGCCGCACTCCCCGCCCGCGGCTGATCGGCGGAAGTCGCTACGTCCATCATGAGCAAACTGGCATTTTTGTTTCCGGGCCAAGCCTCGCAGTATTCCGGCATGGGCCGGGACCTGGCGGAGAAATTTCCGGAGTCGCGCGCCGTGTTCGAAGAGGCGGATGCGGCGCTGGGATTTGCGATTTCGAAAATCTGCTTTGAGGGAACGGAAGAACAGCTCAAACTGACCGAAAATACACAACCGGCGATTTTGACGGTATCGATCGCCGCGTTCCGGGCGCTCGAGAGTCGCGGGATCGTGCCGGATTTCGCGGCAGGGCACAGCCTGGGAGAATATTCGGCGATGGTCGCAGCCGGTAGCCTGGAATTCGGGACGGCGGCGAAGCTGGTGCGGGCGCGCGGACGTTACATGCAGGAAGCGGTGCCGCCCGGGCAAGGCGCGATGGCGGCGATCATGGGGCTATCGCTGGCGGATGTGAGCGAAATTTGCAAAAAAGCCGCGCAGGGGGAAGTGGTCTCGCCCGCGAATTTGAATTCGCCGGAGCAGATCGCGATTTCGGGCGCGGCGGCAGCCGTAAAACGCGCCGTGGAAATCGCTTCGCAATCCGGAGCGAAGCGTGCGGTGATGCTGCCGGTATCCGCCCCATTTCACTGCGCGTTGATGGCGCCGGCGCAACAGCGGCTGGAGCCGGACCTGAGAAAAGCGACGTTTGGAGCGCTGAGGTTTCCGGTGATTACGAATGTGGATGCGGAAGCGGTGTTGTCCGGCGAAGAAGCGCGGGACGCGCTGATCCGTCAGGTAACGGCGCCGGTGCGGTGGGTCGAATCGGTGCGCGAGATGATCGACGCGGGCGTGAATATCTTCGTGGAGGTGGGCCCGGGCAAAGTGCTTTCCGGATTGCTGCGGCAGATCGACCGCTCGGTGCGGTGCTTTCAGGCGGAAGATTCCGCGAGCATGCAGGCGACGCTCGACAAGATCGGCGCCGCGCGGGCCGAAACCACCGAAGCGTAAAATGAAAGCACGAAGTGTTGTGATGCGTCGCGTCCCCGGGATGGTTTGGCGCCGCAAGGAGCAGGAGCGAACTGCCGCCTCTCGTATGATTCCGCAATGCATGTTGCGGAGTTCGAATTCCTGAGTTAGTTTCATCTGCCATGTTTTCACTCAAGGAAAAAGTTGCGTTGGTGACGGGTGCGTCGCAAGGGATTGGGCGGGCCACGTCGATGGCGCTGGCGGAAGCAGGCGCGAAGGTGGCGGTCACGGCGCGCACGGCGGACAAGCTGGCGGTGCTGGCGGCGGAGATCAAGCAAGCAGGGGGCGAAGCGCTGGCAGTGCCGATCGATGTATCGAATGCAGACAGCGTGAAGAATTGCTTCCGGCACGTCCTGGAAAATTTCGGGCGCATCGACATTTTGGTGAACAACGCGGCGATCACCAAGGACATGCTCGAGCTGCGCATGAAATTAGAGGACTGGGATGCGGTGCTGCGGACGAATCTGACCGGCGCACATCTGTGCATCCAACAGGCGCTTGCGGGGATGATCCGGCAGCGATCGGGGCGGATCATCAATATCAGCTCCGTGGTGGCGGAAACGGGCAACGCCGGACAGGCGAACTACGTGGCGTCGAAAGCGGGCTTAATTGGACTGACAAAAGCGGTGGCGATGGAAGTGGCGTCGAGGGGGATCACCGTGAATGCGGTGGCACCGGGATTTGTGGAAACGCCGATGACCGATCCGCTGGCGCAGGAATTGAAAGACAAGATGAAGGCGATGATTCCACTGGGGCGGTTCGGAACGGACCGCGACGTGGCGGCGGCGATCGTGTTTCTGGCGAGCGATGAGGCGGGTTACATCACCGGGCATGTGCTGGACGTGAACGGCGGGATGAGGATGGGGTAGCAACAGGGGAGTGCATCAAAGCGCAACGCGAAAAGCGGCGATGCGCGGGCAAATGCAGGGGTGCCTAGGCACATCGTATCCCCCGATCCCCCTGAGTCGTTGAGGTAATAATCCGGAAAGACGGGGGGAGCAAGCAGAGTTCGAGAGGCGAGGGCGGAGTAAGGCGTTCGATAATCTGCCAAGGGCTCTGATTTTCCTTGTGCGAATTGGGGCGGACGAGCTTGAAGTAGAGCTGGCAGGTGTGAGCCTCGGCGAGGAGGTCGCCGCGGCTGGAGCGGCGGGTGCCGCGTCGCCGACGGGCAGTTGCGGCGCGCGAAAGAACTGCGGATGATCTGCAGATTGAACGCGAACCACAACCGTGATCTGAAATACCTCTTCGTGAGGGCAGCCATCAACGCGAGCATCCATCCCGGACCGTTCCGCGACTTCTACCATCGCCTGATCGAAAAGGGACTCAGGCCCTCGATGGCCTGCCTTACCCTGGCGCGCAAGATCGCAGCCATCGTTTTGATTCTGTGGAAAAAGGAGGAGCGCTTCGAAGCAGACAGACTGAAATCGCAAGCAGCCTAAGCGTCGCCAGCGAGCCCGATTCAGCGTTCCCTTCGATCATGGGCGGTTCGATTCCTGCGACGTTTGGTTCGAGGGTGAGTATCCATGGGAAAGTCAGCTCCTGCGTGCGCCAGCACCAAGTCTCCGTTCCCACTCGATGCCCCCTCGGATAACCAAAGAAAGCTGTAGGCCACGAGTCTCGCATAGGACCATTTGGCATCGTCGCCATCCACTCTGCTTGCTAGTTTCAGAAATCGAACAGCGCTTGCGGGATCGTGTCACGAACAAGCGAACAGCGAATCGTCCGCAGCGAACTACAGGCGGAAGCACCCAAAGTTCTCGCAATCCTGCGAGGGCTGGACGTCACGCACCGCCTACCGCTCCCCGCGTTAGAAGAAACTTGTGTCTTGACATCCCCCTTTTATAAGACTTTCCCACAGCCACGGCGATCATTTCCCCATCCCCTTCAACAACCATTCCATCTCCCTCCGCCTCTTCTCGCTCACACATCTCAACCTCGCCAGGGGGATACGATTTGAGTAGGCTCTCCCAACGAGTACACGAAGTCGACGGCCTGCGCGATTTTGGTCCATAATTGTCAGCTTTCAACACCAGGAGGATGATTGGTCATGCACAACGGGAAAAATCCTGCGCCCACGGACACGCCGATCCACGAGATTCTCGCCCACCGTTGGAGCCCTCGCGCGTTCGACGCGAAACCGGTCGAGCCTGAAAAGCTGCGCGCGCTCTTTGAGGCGGCACGGTGGGCTTCCTCTTCGTACAACGCGCAGCCGTGGCATTTCATCGTCGCCACCAAAAACGATCCGGTGAATTTCAAGAAGGTGCTGGAATGTTTCGTGGAGTTCAATCAGGGATGGGCGAAAAACGCACCGGTGGTGGCTATCAGCGTGGCGGCAATGAATTTTCAGCACAATGGGCAGCCGAACCGCCACTCGTTCCATGACGTGGGCCAAGCAGCTGCAACGATGGCGCTGCAAGCCACGGCGCTCGGGCTGCAAGTGCACCAGATGGCTGGAATTATGCCGGAAAAGGCGCGCGAGGTTTTTCGCATTCCCGAAGGCTACGAGGCAGTAGCGGGAATCGCGCTTGGATATCCGGGTGACCCAGCCTCGCTGCCGGATCAGCTTCGCGAGCGAGAGCTGGGCCCGCGCCAGCGGAAACTCGCGTCGTCGTTTGTGTTCACGGGCGAGTGGGGAAAGCCATCGCCGATCGTGGCCAAGTAGCGGCCCCTGCCACCCCAGCGTACCAAGTGCTGGCACACCGGCACCTCGATTCATACGGCAGCGCAAGTAGCGCAGACGGACGTAACCGTATGTTTCGCCCCCGGTGCTCATGCACCGACGGCATAGACGCGCAAAACAGCGCGAGTCCGAGAGGGGCAGGTGCAGACGAAACGGGCCGCAGAGTGTTTCCCGCGGCCCAGAATTCGCGCCGAGTGCGATCTTGCCGAACGCGTGCTAGAAGCTGTACTTGAGCGAGAACTGCATCGTTCTCGGATCGTTGACCGTCTGGTTCAACGCGCCGAGACCCGCAGTGCTCGCCGGCGTTGGCTGACCAAACGTCGGTAGAATGACGCCACCTTGGGGTGGATACAAATTGGCATGGTTTGGCAGATTGAAGACTTCCCATTTGAACTCAATCTGTTGCCCCTCCGTAACCTTGAAGTCTCTCCAGAGACCTGTATTTACTACGATCGAGCCGGGGCCAAACAGGCTCATATTCTTAAGATTCCCGAACGTGTACGGGCCTCCTGTTGGCGGGATTGGGGGAATGGGAGTGGGATCGCCCGGCGAAACGAGCACCGCGACCGGCGGAGCGAACGATGACGGATTCAACCAGCACGTGCGTCCCTTGGACTTGCAGTACGGCGGCCCGATAAGGTTCGGACGCTGCGTAAGGCCGTTTCCACTTCCGGCAAAGTCGAGGATGTTGATCGGCGACATGTCTGTTCCAGACTGTACGATGGCAGAGAGCGAGAGGCCCCAGTGGCCAAGCAGCATCTCGGTCCAATGCCCGGAGAAAGTAGGGCTCTCAGCCACTAGAGATTCGTTAAAAATATTGTGCGTGTCCGCGTCAGGACAGTTTCCACGGTCAGCCCTGCGGTCATATGGGACGGATTCAGCGGCCAGAAAGAAACCCAACGTAGTCGTGTAGTTATCGGAGATGCAGTGCGACCAAGTATAGTTTGTGGTCGATGTAAAGTGGCTACCGAATTGATGCTGCGCGGAGAGTAGCAAACCGTTGTAGTTCCCCGTTCCGCCTTCTTCTAGGAGCAGCGTCTCGCCATAACACGATGCGTTTGGCACACTGGAGGAGCCGCACAACGAGCCCATATACACGGGATTTCCGCCGTTAAAATGATAAAACAATCGGTTAGAGGCGAGTGAGAAAGCTGGGCCCTTCCCTCCGCACGCAAACGGCGGTTGAGGGGCTATTGGACTGGCGGGGTTGCCCGTGTCGATCCACGTGGGACAAGGACCAGCGATCGTATTACCTCCCGGGCCACAGGTTACCCCGGGAGGCAAAGGATAGCCGTTCGGGTAAGTTCCAGGGCACGGCCCTTGCAAGCCCGGGTTGGCCTCGTTGTTTCCCCAGAGGTGTCGCTGCTGGCTCCCTATGTATGAGATCGAGAGAAGCCAATTTTTTCTGACTTGCTTCTCGATGCTCAAGTTGTATTGCATAACGTATGTTGGCTTAATCGAATCAGAGGGGTAACTGAAAACGAGAGATCCTGGCAGGTATGCTGATTTCGCCGGACCTTGACCGACAAAATTGGGAAACGGGTTCTCTCCGCTGTGCACGTTCCCTTGCTGGTCGATAAACGTGAAGTTCTGCGCCGGATTCGTAGGACTGGCCCAAGGATTAGTTAAATCGCTGCTACAGGGGAAACTTGGACATGCGTAGCCGGGAACAGTAACGGCGCCGCCCCAAGGCTCTTCGAAACCGAATTGGTCGTACGAGAAATTGGGGAAATCATAAAAGATGCCGAATCCGGCGCGAACGGCCATTCGACCGTTGCCCTCGGGGTCCCACGCGAGGCCGATTCGAGGGCTCCACTTGTCGAGTGCGTTCGGCGTCAGCTTGTTTCCCGATGGCATGCCCGGATCACCGGGAAAAAGGTAACCGGCGGGAGCCGTCGGAAATTTCACGCTATGGACGTTGTTTATAAGGTTGGCGAGCGACACGTTAACGACATCAACCCCACCGGGCACTGTATGTCCAAAGAACGGGTCCCATCGAAGCCCCGCCGTAACCGTGAGCTTCCGTGTAGCTTTCCAAGCGTCTTGAAGATATAGCGCGAAGACGTTCTGATGCTGGAGCGAGGGGATGGGCGCATCTTGTGAAAAACCGCCGCTCGCAGAAGTCTCGCCGACCAGAAAATCTGAAAGGCCGCCCGAAAAACAGCCTGCCTGCGGGCTGCATCCTGTTTGAGATCCGTCGAATACAAAGGAGCCTTGGTTGTTCAGGTAATTATGGGCGAAGGCTCTCAAATTAATGAAGTCCACGCCGAACGAGATCTGGTGAGGTCCATGCGTCCAAATCACATCGTCGGAAAATTCCAGCGTGTCATACGGCTGGAGGCTCGGCGTTGATGCCGTCAGGCCAAAGAAGCCGCCGGTGGGGTTGAAATCTGCCATGTATTTGGGGAATTTCGGCGGACCCAATTGATAAATGTTGATTCCAGACGTGATTCCAGCCGCTGCGAACAGATCGTTGAGGTCAACGGTTGAGTTTTGAACCGTGAGGTTGCGGCTGCGATTTCCAGTGACATGTACACTGTTAACCAGATTAGTACCTATCAAATAGGTGTCGCCGACGGTGAGATTTTGCACTCGGTTGGAAGCGCCATCAATGGAGGCGATCAACAGGTTATTCGGATTATTCGTGCCAGGTGGCTGATTCCAATTCGTGATGAAATACCGGACGAACAATGAGTTGTTATTGCTGGTATGGACGTCGACCCTTCCGAGGCCCTGGTTTTCGGTAAAATTTTCAGGCGTCTGGTAATTGTATGTGCCGCACGGGCTAGACGGCGGCGCCACGGGCATGTGGCTCATCAGCGCCATGATAACGGGACTGTAGTTGGCGGGATCGGTCGCATTTGGACCGCTCACACCGTCCGCCGCGGTTCCGGTGCCGAACGGTGCGCCGAGGACAACAGTATTCCCCGGCGTTCCACTTCCGTTTCCAACACACGCCCGGAAATCCCCTTGCAACATTGCTTCAGTGGGAAGAACTGTCTGAGCCGGGATGGTCGCGCGTTGTATCGTGTCCTGCCAACCCAAGAAAAAGAACGCCTTGTCTTTCTTAATCGGCCCGCCCAGCGTACCGCCGAACTGGTTTCGCTTTAGATCATCACGAGGAGATGCGGCAAGAGCGGCTGCTGCCGCTTGGGCGGGCGGCAAGAACGAATAGTCGGCCGGCGAGGCACCTGCAAAGGCCGTATTGCGCGAATCAAACATAAAGTTACGGACGTATTCGAACGCGTCGCCATGAAACGAGTTGGTGCCGGATTTGGTGACGACGTTGACGGCACCGGAAGGATGGGTGCCGTACTGCGCTGGCAATGAGCTGGTTTCGACCTTGAATTCCTCGATCGTGTCCGGGAACGGCAGAGGAAGATTCTGGTTGCTCAGCGGATCATTGTGCGTGCCGCCGTCGAGCCAATAAGCGACGCTGCCCTGGGCGCCGCCAGCAATCGAAATTACGGCGGAAGAGGGATATGAAGCGCGGAAAGCGCGGCCCTGGCCGACGGCGCCCGCAAGGGGCAAAAGGTCCGTCACTTGGCGTCCGTTGAGCGGCAACTCCTGAACCTGTAGGGGCGGAGTGACGGTTCCAACGCCCTCGCTTTGGGTCTGGACCATGGCGGCGCTGGCGCTCACTTGCACTTCCTGGGTGACGGCGCCCACCTGCAACGTAACGTTGATAGTAGGGCTGGCGCCGACCTGCAGCACGAGGCCGGTCTGCACGTATTTCGTGAAGCCGGTCTGCGTGACTTCCATGCGGTAAGGACCGATGGGTAGGTCCGGCAGCGAATACGTGCCGTCCGCGGCGCTAATGGCCGTTCGGACAGCTCCCGTGGAAGTCTGCGTCAGTTTGACGGTGGCGCCGGCGACCGCCGCGCCGGACGAGTCCGTGATCGTGCCGCGAATTTGCGCCGTCGAGATTACCTGCGCGAAGGTCGCGCATGCAGCTAGAAGAATAACCAGGCCCACTCCACCCGCTGACCGAAATCTCATAGCACCCCCCTTAGAGCTCGGTTCGCTTTCGCGGCCCGAAAACAAAGAAACGCTTGGCGGGGCTATAGCAGATTCGGATCGGGCGTGTCAATCGAGATTTGTGATCTGCATCACCAATTGCCGAATTTGGCGATGGCAATCGGTTTCGCGGAGGTTTCGTGTAAGGCTTGCGGATCGGGGCGGTGGCTGATAGGCTCGCGCGTTTCGCAAGAGGAAGTGGGGCACCTACGCGGTGCCGAAGCAGGTAAGGAAGGAGGCAACATGCATGTACGCGCGATTTATGTGGTCCTGACGGCTTTGTTTTTTTGTCCGCTGGCGCTTTGTCTTCCCAACGCGCAGGAGCGCGGTGGGGACCCTGGCGGCGCTACGGGAGGGACCAGCTCGGCGGATTTGGCTGCTCAGGTAAGAGCGCTGCAAGCGCAGGTAGCCGCGCTGCAACACCGCGTAGAGCTGAACGAGGACTACATCGCGATCCACAATCTACAGACGGCCTACGGCTACTATGTCGATAAATGCCAGTGGGACCAGGTGGCCGATCTTTTCACCAAGGACGGCTCGCTCGAAATCGGATTGCGCGGCGTTTACAAGGGGCAGGACCGCGTGCGCGCATACCTGCACAAGCTGCCCGAGCTGAAGTACGGCACGCTATTCAACCACATGCAACTGCAGCCGAAGATCGACGTCGCGCCCGACGGAAAAACGGCGTGGGGCCGCTGGCGCGCGATCATGCAAGTGGGTATCCTGCACCGCTCGGCGCAGTGGGGAGAAGCAACATACGAAAACGAGTACGTAAAAGAAGATGGCGTGTGGAAAATCAAGAAGCTGCACGCCTACTTTACGTATTACGTCAATTACTACAAGGGATGGGATCAGGGAGGCGATCCGCCGCCGGGACCGATTCCCGGGTTCCCGCCGGACGAGCCGCCGACCGAGACGTATAAGCTATATCCGGACGTGTACGTGCCGCCGTATCACTACAAAAATCCCGTGACAGGGAAATGACACGGCATTTTCCGCTTTGCGATACCCCTAATCCACCTTGGTGAAGGTGAATTTGACGGTGCGCGTAGGGCTGCCGGGCCGGTTGATGGTCATGTCGTCGGTGTAGTGCTTGCCATCCTTGGCGGGCGTCCAGACGTCGCGAAATTTCGTCCCGTTCTTCATGGTGGTATCCACGATCAGGACGCCGTGTTCCATCTTGCCGGTGGCCGTCGCGCCGTCCCAGATGCCCTTATGCATGGTGACGGTGTTGCCGCCGGTCGGGTACTCGCGGTAGATGGTCATTGCCGGACGGCCATTGCGCGAGGGCTGCAGCTCGACCATGAAGATCACGTGGTCCTTGTACGTCAGCTGACGCGACATCGTCGGAGTGCCCGGATCGCTTTTCCAGTTTCCGACGAAAACCTCCGGACCTTGCGCGAACACGGGCAAGGAAAACATTAGAAAGATTACGCAGCAAAGTGGTCGCGTCATGGCGGCTCTCCCCGATTGGCGGTTCCTGAAACTTTATCACGGCTGCGGTATTGTTCCGCATCATGATGATTTAATCGAATTTCGCATATCGGACGCGCATCTCAATAGGCCGGTTTCACTTGCTCGTTGTTCCCTTGTTGGCCACAAGCCCTGCAAGAGTTGTGGCGCGCAAACCAGTTCCCTATACTCGGCTTCTAATGAAGAGGGGAGGCGCGAACTTTGCGCAATCGTGAGGCGGCGCGCTACGCGCGCTGGTCGGCCATGACCGCGGGATTGATTGTGCTGGTCGTGATCGGCGCGTACGTGTACCGCGCCGTGCAACGCGATCAAGCACAGCGGGGAATGCCGGCGGTTCCGTCGAGCGTGGAGCGAAAATCCGCGGAGTTCAACTACAAATCGGTCGATCAGGGACGGACGCTCTTCACCCTGCGCGCCTCCGAGGTGACGCAATTCAAGGATCACGGCCGGGCGCTGCTGGAAGACGTCTGGATCACGATTTACGGCCGTGACGGGAAACAGAACGACAATATCCACACGCGCGAATGCAGCTACGATCCGCAAACCGGCGGCGCGCGCTGCCAAGGAAGCGTCCAAATCGAGATCGATTCGACCCAATCGCCGGCGGCAGGCACGAAGAATTCGCCGCTTCAGCTGGCCACCAGCGACTTGACGTTCGATCGCGAAACGGGAGACGCATCGACAACCGCGCCGGTAAAGTTCACGTTTCCGGGCGGAAGTGGCAGCGGCGTGGGAGTGGATTACAGCACTCGCAGTGCCACGGTGACCATCGAGCGCGCCATTCAATTCCGGTTGGCAGCCTCTGAAAAAACCGGAGGCTTGCCTGTTAGCGCTTCGGGAAGCAGCCTTGAGTTTCACCGCAACCAGCGCATGGCGGTGTTGAATGGACCGGTGACGGTGAGCCAGGGAAACCGCAAGCTTTCCGCGCGGCAGGTTTCGGTGAATTTCGACAGCGCGAATCGGCCGCGAGAGGTGCTCGTTCGCGGGCAGCCGGAAATTCGCGTGGATGAAAACGGCGGTGCGATCACCGTGTCTGCGACGCAGTTCGAGGGACTGTTGAATCCCGCCGGGTGGATTGAGAGCATCAGCGCTGATGGAGATGTGCGTGCCGCGCGGAAGAACCGCGGCGCTGCGAACCGTTTCTCCGCCGGACAGGTAGTATTCGCGATGATTCCGGGGCGCAATTCGGTCAAGAGCATGACGGCTACGCGGGACGTGACTGCCGAGTCGCGGCAAGACGGCCAAACAAACACGCTGCGCACCGCCGCGTTGCGCGTCGCGTTTGCGGAGCCGGGAAGCGCGGCCGGGCACGCGGACAAGCCAGCGCCGGCCGGCATTGGCAACCAGTACATTGAGAGCGTGGAAACGCTTGCGCCGGCGACGATTCAGTTGGCGAACAATAACGATAGCACTATGATCAGCGCGCGGAAATTCGTCGCCAAGGCAGGTCGCACCGGCCGAATCGAGCAGCTCTATGGTTACTCGGGCGTCACAATCCGAAGGCAGGCCGACGGCGGAATCCCGCTGAGGATTTTTGCTCCGGAGCTGGCCGCCACGCTGGACCCGCGAGCCGGGTGGAAGGCGGCCGAAGCAAGCGGCGGCGTCACGATACGCCAAGGCGATCGCCAAGCTATCGCGCAGAGCGCGCGAATGAACCGTGCGGCCGGCGCCATTGTACTCGAAGGATCGCCAACGATCACGGATGCCGAAAGCCGAACGAGCGCGAGAAGTATGAATTTCAATCAGAGAACGGGAACGCTACAGGCCGAAGGCGGCGTAGTCTCGACCTACGCGCCTTCCGGCCAGCAGAATAACGTGAACATCGGAGCGGGTGCGGCGCATATTTACGCGGAGACGCTGACCGGGTCGGAAAGCTCCGGGCACCTGACGTATGCGGGGCACGTGCGGCTGTGGCAGGGCGACTCCGTGCTGCAAGCGAATCGCATCGACGTGTGGCGCGACAAAAAGGAGATGCAAGCCTCCGGGAACGTGGTTGCTGTGTTTCCCCAGGCGGCCGTGGGCGCGGCAATCCCTAGTTTGGCGAAGGCCTCGAAGAGCTCGCCGACAGATCCCACCCTTTGGAAAATTCAGGCTCCGCTTCTCACGTACTGGGCCGATCAAGGTAAAGCGCATCTTCAGGGCGGCGTGCTGGCGAGTTCCGACCAAGGCACTCTTCATTCGCAGACGCTCGATGTATATCTTTCACAAACCACAGCCAAGTCGCCGCAGCATCCCATAGCGGACCAATCGGTCACTACAAATTTCGCCGCCGGATGGCAGCTCGATCGCGTCGTCGCGCGCGGAGGCGTGGTCGTGGAACAAGGCAATCGTCGGGGCGTCGCCGAGCAGGCGGACTACACTGCTGCCGACGGCAAATTCGTACTATCGGGCGGCAAACCGATGGTTACTGACGGTTCGAACAACTCGGCTACCGGCACTTCGTTGACCTTCTATGTAGCGAGTGATACGATTTTGATTGATTCGCAGGAAGGTTCGCGCACTCTGACGACGCATAAGGTTGAGAAATGAACCGGCATGTTGAAGCTCCGGGCCGTCGATCTTAGGAAGTCTTATCGAGGACGGAAAGTCGTCGACGACGTCAACCTGGAGATTCAGCAGGGCGAAGTGGTTGGGCTGCTCGGGCCGAACGGCGCCGGGAAGACCACGACTTTTTACATCCTGGTCGGTCTAGCCCGTCCGGATTACGGGCGCGTGCTGTTGGACGCCGAGGATATCACCGACCTTCCCATGTACCTCCGGGCCCGCAGCGGCATCAGCTATCTTCCCCAGGAACCTTCGGTCTTTCGGAAGCTGACGGTCGAGGAGAACTTGCTCGCTGTACTAGAAACGCTGCCATTAACGCCCGAGCAGCGGCGCGACAGGATCGAGGAGCTTTTAGCGCAAATGGGACTCGAAGGGGTACGTTACAGCCAGGCTTACGTGCTTTCAGGCGGCGAACGTCGCCGGCTGGAAATCGCGCGCTCGATGGTGCTTTCTCCGTCGTTTGTGCTCCTGGATGAGCCATTTGCGGGGATCGATCCGCTGACCGTCGTGGACATACAGAAGATTATCGCGGATCTGAGCGGCGCCGGGATCGGAGTCCTAATCACGGATCACAACGTGCGCGACACCCTGGCTGTGACCAACCGCGCCTACATCATTAGCGGAGGAAAGATTCTCGCTGCCGGCACTCCTTCCACTTTGTCTGACAATCCCGAAGTCCGCCGGATTTATCTCGGCGAGAAGTTCCGCCTGAACTGATATGAACTATCTCGCTCCAAAATTGCACCTGCGCGTCGCTCAAAAGCAGATTTTGACGCCGGGACTCGTGCAGATGGTCAGCGTGCTGGCGCTCAACCGGCTCGAGCTGCGCGAAATGATCAATCAGGAGATCATGGCTAATCCGGTGCTTGAGGAGCTTTCGGACGAGACCACCACGGCGGAAAGTTACACGGACGAAGCGTTTCTGAAGAAGGAAACGGAGAACGTCCCGGACGAGCCGGCGGCAAATCCCTTTGACGAATTCGATTTCGGCTCGTTTTTCACGCAGTATCTGGATACCGGTGCGGAACGGGTCGCCAGCAGCGAACACGAAGAGATCGAAAAGCCCTCGTTCGAAAAATTCCTCTCCTCCGCTTCCAGCCTCGCCGATCATCTGGAATGGCAGCTCAGCGTGAGCATTTGCAGTGAAACGGTTCGCGAGATCGCGGAAGAAATCATCGGCAATCTCGACGAAAACGGTTATCTTTCGGCCACGCTTGACGAGATCGCGCAGAGCGGCAACTACTCGATGGAAGACGTGGAAGAAGCTCTGGCGGTGGTGCAGGAGTTCGATCCGCCGGGCGTGGCGGCGCGCGATTTGCAGGAATGCCTGCTGCTGCAGATTAAAGTGCTCGATCCCCAAAACACGCTGGCGCAGCAAATCATCAAAGACCATCTGAAGCTCCTGCAGAACAATCAGTTGAAGGAAGTGGCGCGCGAGCTGAACCGCCCGATCGAACTGGTGAAGCGCGCGGTGGACGTGATCAAGCGCCTCGATCCGAAGCCCGGCCTTCGCTATAACAAGACCGAGCCGCGGTTGGTCGAGCCGGACGTGCAATTCCGCAAAGTCGATGGCGAATGGCAAGTGTTCATGAACGATGATGACGTGCCGCAGCTTCGGCTGAACCCCACGTATCGCCGGCTGCTGGCACGCGACGCGGTCGATCGCGACGTTCGCAACTACGTAAAGGAACGTTTCACCGCCGCCATCCAGCTGATGAAGAACATCGAACAGCGCAAGCACACGATCTTGCGCGTCTGCCAATCGATTCTGCGCCGCCAGGCCGATTTCCTAGACTACGGTCCGGACAGCCTTCGCCCGATGATGATCAAGGAAGTGGCCGAGGAGGTGGGCGTGCATCCTTCCACCGTAAGCCGCGCCGTGGCCAATAAGTACGTGCATACGCCGCAAGGAGTGCTGGAGCTCCGCAGCTTCTTTTCGGAATCGGTCAACGGCCCCCAGGGCAGCGAAATGTCGCTGCTTTCATTGAAACGCCGCGTGAAGCAGATGATCGATGAGGAAGATCCCGCCCATCCGCTCACCGATGAACAAATCACCCAGAAACTGCGCAATGAGGGCATTCAAGTCACGCGCCGCACCGTTGCAAAATACCGCGAAGACATGCGCATCCCGAGCACGCACCGCCGCCGGGTGAAGGCTTAACCGTTCGCACCGTGAAGCGTTCGGAGAAGAAGCGCAATGCCCGACAGCTCGTCATCCTCACGGGCCTCTCGGGATCGGGCAAAGGCTCCATCTTGAATACCTTCGAGGATCTTGGGTTCTATTGCGTCGATAACCTTCCCGTAGCCCTGATTCCCACTTTTACGGAACTTTACGAAGAGGGCCGCGGCGAAGTGGACCGCGCGGCTCTGCTGGTGGACGCCCGCGAAGGCGCGGAAATCGCGAAACTTCCGCAAATTTACCGGAAGCTCCGAAGCCGTAACGCGGTCACGTTGGTCTTCGTCGAGGCAAGCGACGAAGCTTTGCTGCGCCGCTTCAGCGAGACGCGTCGGCCACATCCGATGGGCCAGGGCAATCCCGTTATCGAAGGCATCCGCGCCGAGCGCCGCCGGATGGCGCCGATCCGGAGAATGGCCGATCTGGTGATCGACACCACGAAATTCACAGTTCACGAATTGCGGCAGTTCATCATCGACCGGTTCCAGAATCCGGGCCGGCGGCCGCTGCTTGTTTCGGTGGTGAGCTTCGGTTTCCGTTATGGCATTCCCGCGGAGGCCGACTTGGTCTTTGACGTGCGGTTTCTGCCCAATCCGCACTTTGTTCCCAAGCTGAGGCCGTTCAGTGGTAAGGACCGGCGCGTGGCGCGCTACATTCGCTCGTTCCCTCAGACCGGGGAATTTCTGCGCCGCATCGAAAGCTTGCTGACCTACTTGATCCCGCATTACATCCGTGAAGGGAAAAGCTATTTGACCGTTGCGCTCGGATGCACCGGCGGTCGGCATCGCTCCGTCGCGCTGGCCGAGGTGATCGGCCGCGATTTGCACCGCAAGGGATACGCGACGAAGGTGGTGCATCGCGACATGGACAAGACCACCTCGTGATGCGCCGTTCCGCGACCGGCGGTCGGACCCCTTGCCGCGCTGGACGGACACCGCGAACCTGTTTATGCCTTGCAAGGCGCGCCGATCCTGCTTACGCTAGGTTGCTCAATCCCGTGTCGTGTCGGCGGCGTTCGCTACAAGCACCGCGTTTTGCAGTGGTCTAGGCAGTGGATGAATCGGATTTTCGCCTTTAATCAATGGAACTTCTTCGGCATACAAATGAACGCGAGGAAATCCGCAGGCTGCTGCGATATTTGCGGCCCTACGCGCCGCTTTTCGCGCTTGGCGTAATCCTCATCGCTTTTATGGGCGCGATGGATGGCTTGGTAGCGCTTGCCATCAAGCCCGCCGTGGATGTCGTTCTTTCGAGACACTCGACCGTCCATGTCCTTACGCTTTTCACCATTCCCGGCACGCGGCATGTGGTTACGCTGAACTCGTTTGTTCCCCGCCAAATCCACTACGTTTGGTCGATATTCACGATCGCGCTCCTGTTCATTTTTCTCTCGAAGGGCATCGCGGAATATTTCGGGACCATACTAATCCAATACGTTGGCCTCGCCGGGATCACCGATCTGCGCGACCACACCTATCGCAAGGTCGTTCAACAACCCGTCGGATTCTTCCAACATAACGCCGTGGGGCGCGTGATCTCCGCCACGATCAGCGATATCGAGCAAATCCGCAGCGCGTTTTCCGATTGGCTGGCGGATTTGGTGCGGCAAATTTTCAGCCTGATCGCATTCGTGGCGGTGCTGCTGATTATCAATTGGCGGATGGCACTCGCCTCGGCGGTGTTGATTCCCCTGGTTGTGCTGCCGGTCGGAAAACTCGGAAGAAAAATCCGACGCTCGTCGGAAAAGAGCCGGTCGCGCCTCGCGGATCTCAGCCAGATCCTGCAGGAAACCGTCAGCGGCAATCGCATCGTGAAGGCATTTGGCATGGAAAGGTTTGAGATCCGCCGGTTCCACGAAGCGGGCCGTCATCTGCTGCGTGAAAATATGCGCTGGGTTCGCGCACTGGCGGCAACCTCGCCGATCATGGATATGTTGGGCGCGCTGGTCATTTCGGGTGTCATTCTGTTCGCGCGCGGCGAAATTAACGCATCGCGGATGACGACCGGCGCTTTCTTCGCTTTTGTGTTTGCACTCTTCAAAGCCTACGAGCCGGTGAAGGCGATCGGCCGCGCCTATCAGCTTTTCCTGCAAGCGGCGGGAACGTCCGCGCAGGTGTTCGCCTTCATCGACCGGCCCGAGGAAGAGATGGAAGCTCCGGGCGCGTCCGTCCTGCCGCGCTTCTCCCATTCCATTGAATTCGACGGTGTTTCGTTCGCCTACGAAGGCGGCCCGCTGATTTTGCGCAATATCAACCTGCGGGTGTCCGCGGGAGCCGTGGTCGCGATCGTCGGCTCGAGCGGCGCCGGCAAGACGACGCTCGTAAATCTCCTGCCGCGGTTTCACACCGCCACATCGGGCGCGCTGCGCCTTGATGGGCGCGACGTTCGCAGCGTCACGCTGCGTTCGCTGCGCGAACAGATCGCTATCGTCACGCAGGAAACGATCCTTTTCAATGACACGATCTCGAACAACCTGTGCTACGGCCAGCCCAATATCCCGCGAGGCAAGGTCGAGGAAGCCGCGCAAGCGGCGTTGGCCCACGATTTCATCATGCAAATGCCCAAAGGCTACGACACGGTCATCGGAGACCGCGGCGAACGCCTCTCCGGCGGCCAGCGCCAGCGCCTAGCCATTGCCCGCGCACTGCTGAAAAACGCGCCCATCCTCATCCTCGATGAAGCTACCTCCGAACTCGATTCCGAGTCGGAGATGTTGGTGCAACGCGCGCTCAACAACCTGATGGCCGGGCGTACCGTGTTTGTCATCGCCCACCGCCTCTCCACCGTTCGCCGCGCGGATTTGATTGCCGTGCTCGATGGCGGCACCATCCGCGAACGCGGCACGCACGAAGAGTTGCTGGCGCGCGCGGGCGTTTACGCGCGCCTGTACGAAATGCAATTTCGCGACGCCGAGCCGGCCACTCGCGTTGAGGAGCCAGCCTAGAGATGCCTCCGATGAAACCGCATTCCGGAGCCACGGGCGCCGCGCAGGCCGCCTCGAAATCCTTGAAATCGATGACCGGCTACGCGCAGGCGCAGGTCACCGGCCACGGCTGGACGATCCGCATCTCCGTGCGCAGCGTGAATCATCGCTTCCTCGATTTGCATCTCCGGCTGCCGGAGGGATTCGAGGCGCTCGAGCCGCGCATGCGCCAGACGGTTCGTGAGCGCATCCGCCGCGGCCACGTTGATGTCGCCCTGCGGTACGAACTTTCTGGTCCCGCCGCGGTGGGAGTTAACCAGGAAATCGCAGCGGGTTATCTGCAGGCGGCCAAAGCGCTGCGCGAGCAATTCGGGATTCGCACGGAGCCCGATCTCGCCTCGATTTTGCGGCTTCCCGGAGTGATTGGGCCTCCCGCGTCTTCTCTCGATAGCAATCTTGCGCAGCTCGAAGAATTGGCCGATCAGTGCCTCTCGGAAGCGCTCGACAAACTTGATCGCATGCGCCAAGAAGAAGCATCGGCGCTGCGCGAGGAAATGTCGAGCCACCTCGCAAACGTGGCCAATCTGGCTGGTCGAATTCGCGTGCTGGCGGAGCGAGCCCGCCCCGCGTTTGCCAAACGGCTCGAAGCGCGCCTGAAGGAACTGCTGGGCGAAGCCACTTTCGATCCCGCGCGTCTGGCGCAGGAAGCGTCGCTCGCCGCCGAGCGCAGCGACGTCTCCGAGGAGCTGGCGCGCCTGGCGAGCCACGTGCGCCAGTTCGAATCGATGCTCGCGGGCTCCGCGGACGTGGGCAAGAAACTTGATTTCCTGCTCCAGGAAATGCAGCGCGAGGCCAATACTCTGCTCTCTAAAACACCCGGGACCGAGGCGGAAGGCTTGCAAATCACCGAGCTGGGCCTGGAACTCAAGTCCGAGATCGAAAAAATCCGCGAACAGGTACAAAACATAGAATGACGCAATCCGCGCCATTAGTGCTCATCGTTTCCGGTCCATCCGGCTCGGGAAAGTCCACGTTGGTGCAAAAGATTTTGGAGCTCCCGGGCACCATGCTGTCGGTTTCGTGCACCACGCGCGCCCCGCGCAGGACGGAAAACGCAGGTAAATGGTACAATTTCGTCACCGAAGCCGAATTCCAGCAAATGATCGACCGTGGCGAGTTCCTTGAATACGCCCAGGTTTTCGGAAAGAATTGGTATGGGACGCCCAGGAAGTGGCTGGATCAGGCGCTCGCGGAAGGGAAGGATCTGGTTCTCGAAATTGACGTCTCCGGCGCGCTGCAGGTAAAGCAAAAACTTCCGGATGCGGTGGCGATCTTTGTGGTGCCGCCTTCGCGGGTCGACGTGGAGCGGCGAATCCGTGACCGCGGTCAGGATTCGGAAGACGAAATTCGCCGCCGGTTGGAACGCGCGCGACAGGAAATGCTGAAGTATCCGAGTTACGATTTCGCCGTAATCAACGACGACCTCGAACGCGCGGGACGCGAAGTGCAAGCCATCGCTCTCGCCTCGCGTTGCCGCATGGTCCGGCAGGAGCATCGAATCCGCGAGATCGTGAAGACTTTTGGAGGCTGAATTGGAAATGGCTGCTCTCACCCAGGCACCGGACAGCAAATTTGCGTACGTGGTCCTCGTGGCTCGCCGCGCCCGCCAGCTCATGATCGGCGCCCGGCCCCTCGTGGATAATCCTCGCTCCCGCAAGCCTACGCGCATTGCCGAAGAGGAATTGATGCAAGGCCGCCTCGAGTACGAATTGCCGGACGTGCCCGAAGGCGCCGAGGATCGCGATGGCAAGCGGCGGAAATAGTACGGCCGCTCCCCGCGGGTCCGCCCAGTCTTGCGTGGCTGGGTCGATCGGATGAGGCTTTTATGAAGATCGCCCTGGGCGTCACCGGTGGGGTTGCAGCGTATAAATCGGCCGAGCTCGTCCGCCGCTTGCAGCAGGAAAAGCTTGACATCCAGGTTGTCATGACGCGCGCGGCACAGGAATTCATCACCCCGCTCACTTTCGCGGCGCTCACGGGCAATAAAGTCATCACCGAAATGTTTGCGCGCGAAAACGCCGCGCCGGCCAACGTGGAAAGCGCGATCGAGCATATCGCCGTGGCGCAACGCATCGATTTGCTCCTGGTCGCGCCGGCCACTGCGGATGTGCTCGCACAGTTCGCCCACGGCATCGCCGGCGATTTTCTGACCACTTTGTATCTGGCCACCAAGGCGCCGGTCATCGTTGCCCCGGCGATGAACGTCAACATGTGGGAACATCCGGCCACGCGCGAAAATCTCGCCACTCTGCGTGCGCGCGGCGTTCACGTCGTCGATCCCGGCGAAGGGTATCTCGCCTGTGGCATGAACGGCGCGGGCCGCCTCGCCGCCACCGAAGCGATCGTCGAAAAGGTCTGCGGCGTGCTCGGGTTGCGCCACGATTTCCAGGGTCAGACGGTGCTCGTTACTGCCGGACCCACGCGGGAAAATGTCGATCCCGTGCGTTTCCTCACCAATCGCTCGTCCGGCAAGATGGGTTACGCGCTCGCCGAAGCGGCCGTTCGCCGCGGCGCTCGCGTCGTGCTCATCAGTGGACCCACGAACCTCGCGGCGCCACAAGGCGCTGATTGGATTCCCGTCCACACCGCGGAGGAAATGCGCTGCGCCGTCCGCGAGCATGCCGTTGATGCGAACGTGGTGATCATGGCTGCCGCGGTTTCCGATTACCGGCCCGCCGCCGCGCATCCACGGAAAATCAGGCGCGGTGGCGAACGTATCACGCTGGAACTGGAGCCCACGCCCGATATTCTCGGCGAGTTGGGCCGCGAACCCCGCGATGGCGGCGTTCGTGCGCCTCGCGTTTTGATCGGTTTCGCCGCCGAGACAGAACACGTGGCCCAAAGCGCTCGCGAAAAGCTTTCGCGCAAGGGCGTCGATATGATCGCCGCCAATGACCTCACGCAGGAAGGCGCCGGCTTCGACGGCGACACCAATATCATCACGCTCTTTTTGCGCGACGGCCGCGAAATTTCCTTGCCCAAGCTCTCCAAATTCGAAGTCGCCAATCGCATCCTCGACCAGGTGCTCGAACTCCAAAAGCGAGGGAATTCGTGAACGACTTTTCGGAGGCGAATCTTCAGCTCCGAACAGCCGAGCGGAAACGCGGCTCTAGCCCCCAAGGAAACTTTCATCAGCCCTGTCTGCCATCCAGACGTTTGTTATAGTGGGCGTCGCGATTCGTAATTTAGGGGATGAGCTTGGAATCGAAAACTTCCCGCGCGGAATCCTGGCTCTGCTATGCTGATGAACTCGGCCTCGGGCCGTTTTATCTAGACCGCGCTGTGCAACGAACCGCGGCGCCGGAATCGGTGGAAACCGTTCCCTGTGCTCCACCGGTTTCACCAAGAGTGGAAACTCCCCGTGAAACGCGGACTCCTGCGTCCGCTCTGCCTCCGGCTGCGTCCTCTGGTCTTGCGGCTGCCCCACGTTCGGCTTCGCAGAGTGCAGGCACACCGAGTCCAATCTCGACACCGGCGTCAAAACCTGCCTTCACGCCGCAGATTGCGGTGACCTCTCTTTTCGAAGAGCGCATCGAAAATGATTCGCTCGATCGCATTCGCGAGGACATCACTCCTGCCTGCACGCGCTGCAAGCTGCACAAGGCGCGCAAGCAAATCGTCTTTGGCGTGGGAAATCCGAAGGCGCAACTAGTGTTCGTCGGCGAAGGCCCCGGCCGGGACGAAGACGAGCAGGGCGAGCCCTTCGTCGGCCGCGCGGGCAAGCTCCTGACCGACATGATTGCCGCCATGGGGCTGCAGCGAAAGGACGTCTACATCTGCAACGTCGTGAAGTGCCGCCCGCCGGAAAATCGCCTGCCCGAGAAGGACGAAATCGCCGCCTGTTCGCCGTTCCTTATGCGCCAGCTCGCGGTCATAAATCCAACGGTGATCTGCTGCCTCGGAGCGTGTTCCGCGCAAACGCTGCTCAACACCAACCAGGGCATTTCACGGTTTCGTGGCGAATGGTTCGACTATCGCGGCGCAAAACTCATCGCCACGTATCATCCCGCCTATCTGCTGCGCAATCCGGCCGCAAAAGCCGAGGTCTGGAAGGATTTGCAGAAAGTCATGGCCATCCTCGGCCTCCAGCCGCCGAAAAAGAATAGGCCCTAGCCGCCCGCAACTCTGCCGTGGTGGGCCTGCTACACTAATCCGCGCTCATGGCATCCCGCTTCTGCGAAGTCGCGCTTCCCGTGCCGCTGCGCTCGGCATTCACCTACGCGGTCCCACCCGCGTTGAATGGCGAATGTCTCATTGGGCGTCGCTTGGTCGTGCCATTTGGGCGCCGCCCGATCGTCGGCGTCGGCATCGCGGAATCCGATTCCCCGCCAACAGCCGATCGCATCAGCTCGCAATTAAAAGAAATTGCCCGCGTGATGGACTCCGTTCCGGCGCTTACGCCGAATCTTCTGACGCTGGGACAATGGATCAGCCGCTACTACGCTGCTCCCATTGGTGAAGCATTCCACGCCATGCTGCCGCCCGAAATCGAGCTACGCCACCAGCGCGAATATGATCTGACCGAATCAGGCCGCGCCTATCTGAACGATTTGAACTCGGCTGACGAACGCACCGATTCAGAGCAATCCGAACTGGCGATCCTTCGTTCGCTGGAGCAAACAAACGCTCGTCGCAAGCACGTCGATGGAAACGCGGCGGAACGCCTCGTTCGCTTGGGCTATCTAGCCTCGCGCGACGTGCTGCGCGATCGCAAGCCGCGTACGCGAAAAATCGTCGCCTGGAATCCATCCGCTGAAAGCAGTCCTCTCAACACACCCGCCGAGCAGCGCACCCGCGAAATTCTTACTTCCGAGCGCGGTCCCTTGCCGCTTCCGCTGTTGATCGAGAAGGCCCATGTCACGCGAGCAGCGGTCGCACGGCTCGAAAAACAGGGTTTGCTGAACATCTGGGAGGAGCCGCTCGGCGGCGCCGAGGATCCCTGGGACACGGATTTCACCCCGCCGTCGAACGTACTCAACTCCGAGCAAAACGAAGCTCTCGGCGAAATCTGGCGTTGGCTCTTGGACGGCAAATTCACGGCCGGGCTGCTGCACGGCGTCACGGGCAGCGGCAAAACGGAAGTGTATCTCGGTGCCGTTGCGGCCGCTCTCTCACGCGGGAAATCGGCGCTTTTCCTGGTACCCGAAATCGCGCTGACTCTGTGGATCGGTCGCCTCGTTCGCGCGCGATTTGGCGAAGGAGTTGTCGTGCTGCATAGCGGCCTCGCCGATGTCGAGCGCGCCCGCGAATGGTGGCGCGTGCGCCGCGGAGAAGCGCGCGTCGTAGTCGGCACCCGATCCGCCGTTTTCGCGCCGCTCGAAAACCTCGGTCTCATCATCGTGGACGAGGAACAGGAATCCGCCTACAAGCAGGAAGAGACTCCCCGTTATCACGCGCGCGACACCGCCGTGTATCGCGCGCGGCTCGAAAACGCCGTAGTGTTGCTTGGCTCCGCCACGCCGTCGCTGGAGACCTACCACAACGCCCGCGCCGAAAAATATCGCCTGCTCCGGCTCTCCTCGCGCGTGGAAAATCGCCCGCTCGCCGAAGTCCGCATCGTCGATCTACGCGAGGAGTTTCGCACGCACCATCGCGTCGCGCCCATTTCCGAAGCGCTTCGCCGGGCCATCGCCATGCGCCTCACTGAAAAGACGCAGACTATGGTGCTCATCAACCGCCGCGGCTATTCCTGGTCGCTGCTGTGCCGCAGTTGCGGCGCGTTCGTGCAATGCCGGAATTGCAGCATCGCGCTCACCTACCACAAAAGCCGCCAGCGCCTCGAATGTCATTATTGCGGCTATGTCGAGCGCCCACCGAAGCGATGCCCCAAATGCGCCGCCGAATACATGTATTTCGTGGGAGACGGCGCTGAACGCGTAGAGGAGTATCTTCGCGAAACGTTTCCCGCGGCGCGCATCGCTCGCCTGGACCGCGATACCGTGCGCACCAAGCGCGAATACCAGAAAGTGCTCGGCGCATTCGCGCGATGCGAACTCGACATTCTGGTCGGCACGCAAATGGTCGCCAAGGGTCACGACTTTCAGCGCGTCACGCTGGTCGGAGTTGTCGCTGCCGATCTCGCGCTGGGCCGCCCCGATTTCCGCGCCGCGGAACGCACGTTTCAATTGTTAACGCAGGTCGCCGGCCGCGCCGGGCGCGGCGCTCTTTCGGGTGAAGTACTTGTTGAGAGCTACTACCCGGAGCACTACGCGATTCAACTCGCCGCGCACCAGGATTACCTCTCATTCTTCGAAAAGGAGGCCCACTTCCGCCGCGTGCTGCATTACCCGCCGTTCACCGTCATGGCATCCGTACTGGTGCGCGATCGCAGAATCGAAAATGCCGTTCGCTGGTCGCGCGCTTTGGCGGGATACTTTGCGCCCTTTGAAAATCGCGGCGTGAAGGTCCTGGGACCGGCTGCCGCGCCCCTCGCGCGACTGCGCCGCGATTACCGTTTCCAATTTCTCTTAAAGTCGCCGCGTCGCGCGTCGCTGGCGGAGGCCATCGCCGGCTGCCTCGATTTCTGCGCGGCACGCAAGATTCCCCCCGCCGCCGTGATCATCGACGTCGATCCCGTCAATTTGTCGTGACGCTCCGCGCAAACGCCGCCGTCAGTCACATCCGGTCGGCTTAGCGCGCCGGACACACCGTGAAGCTCAAGATCAAAATCAGCAGCGCCGCCACTGCCAAGACGCGCCGCCCGGAGCCCAGCGGTTCCCATGAATTCAGCAGCGGCGGATGTCCAAAACGCAACGATAGCGCCAGCAAAATAATCCCCCACACCGCCCACATCGGCCAGCTATAGACGCCCAGCGCAACCAATCCCAGCCCCACCGCCAGCGAGATTCTCTGGTGATGCCGGCTCGTCAAGCTGTAAACAATGTGCCCGCCATCCAGTTGCCACATTGGCAGCAAATTCATCGCCGTCGCCAATAGTCCGACCCACGCAGCCCATCCCACCGGTCCCAGCAGAATCCAGTTTGAATCGACGCCGGGATGAAATAGCCGATCTAACAGCAAAATAAGGGGCGGATTGCCGAACTGGATCGTGGCATTCGCTTGCGCTTCCGGAACAATCTTCGCCGTTGCCACCGCCCATGCCATCGCCGGCAGAGCGAAAAGAAAACCGACCATCGGCCCGGCGATGCCCACGTCAAATAACGCTTTGCGCGTGGGAATGGGCGAACGAATCGAGATGACCGCGCCGAATGTGCCGAACAAATTCGGCGCCGGTATAAAGTAAGGATAGCTGACGTCAATCCCGTAGTATCTTCCGGCGAAAAAGTGCCCCAGCTCATGCGACAGCAAAATCAGCAGCAGCGTGAACGAAAACGGAACGCCGAGCAAAATCATCGATGGGTGATGCCAAGCAGCCTCGAGCAATGAACCAATTCCGTCGCTGCCTGAAAACGGCGCCACATTCTGCGCATACGACCGCGCAAAATCCGTTCCTACAATTAACGTCGATGCCAGCGTCAGCAGAAACAGCGCCAGCGGCGGCCACAGCCTCTGCCGCCGTCTCCGCACCACCGTGCTCCGCGGCCGCTCGTCAACCACGCGATATTGCGCATCAAGGACGTCGAACGGAATTCGTCCGTTGCCGGAACCTTCGCTCACGGATGGCCTTCGAGCGTGAAAATAACTCTCATGTAAATTAGGATGCTCAGCTCTGCAAAAGGGATTAGCTGCGGCCCACACCTTCACGCACGGGGCGCAGAAATCATCGGCGAGCGCTTCTCCGTTTTCGCGAAGCTTCGCGGCCGCTACGGCTTTTTGGAGGACGCCGGAAGCGCCTGGAGTTCCTTGCCCGGTTTGAACCGTACCGCCTTTCCGGGAGGAATATTCACTTGCTGGCCGGTGCGGGGATTTCTTCCAATGCCGGTTTTCCGTGGCCTTACATTAAAGACACCGAATCGCCGCAACTCGATCCGTCGTCCGCTGCCGAGCGCCACTTTCATCGCCTCGAACACACTCTCAACCGCTTGTTCCGCTTTGCTCCGGGGAATGTTGGTCTTTGCTACGATGGCGTTCACGATGTCGAGCTTGATCACAGCGACCTCCCGCTCAGCGGAACCCCATGCTAGACAGGGGTTTGCAAGTTGTCAAGCAGCACTCCGCGCGAGTCGAATTTGCGCCGAATCCCTTCCTGTGATCCTTTCGCCAATGTTTGCGCATCTCCCGGGAGGCTGAAAGCAAACGGAAGGAAGCGCCTGGCTATAACACCGCAATTCGATGCCTTCTTGGCCCAAGGCATTCGCGCGCTTACAACGAAAACGCCGGATTACTATCTACTCTCGGCAGGGGACGATCCCGGCGCCGGCGGCGGCCACATTGTCGCGGGTCGAATTCTTCACCAGGTACATCGCTTCATCGGCAAGGTGCAGCAGCTCGGCTTTCGTCCGCGAGTCGCTGGGATAGGACGCCACACCCACGCTTGCGGTCAGGTGGACGTTTAGTCCCACATCCTTTAGCCAAACTTTCTTGCCGATCAGGTCATGTAATCGGTGTGCCACACTGATTGCATTTTCTTTCGACGTCTGCGGCAGCAGCACCACGAATTCGTCGCCGCCGTACCGGAAGGCTAAATCGATCAGCCGGCAGTGCTCCTTGATCGCCGTGCCGATCTCGTTCAGCAGCTTCGAACCCATCAGGTGGCCATGCGTGTCGTTGACGCTCTTGAAATGGTCCAGATCGATGAAGATCAGCGAGAATTCAAACGCGTACCGGTGCGAGCGGTAAATCTCGGTATCCAGCATGAAGTTCAAATGCCGGGCGTTGTAGAGACTGGTGCAGTCGTCCGTGATCGTCAACTCGTGGATGCGCTGCACGTGCCGCGCGTTTTCGATGGCGATCGCCGCATAATCCGCGAGCGCTTCGAGCAGCGCCAGATCGCGCTGGCTGAATCCCTCCGGCCCGATGCAATTGATCAGCTCGATCACGCCGAGGCACTGATCGCGGAAGCGAACCGGCACGGCAACGATCGATTTTGTCGCCAATTGCGTGCGCTCATCTACTTTGCCGAAAAATCGCTCATCCTTGCTCGTGTCCGGCACAACCACGGCTTCGCCTGACTGCGCCACCCAGCCCGCCAGTCCCTGCCCCAGTTTGATGCGCACGTCTTTCAGTGCGTCCGCGCCTTTGCCCGTGGCGATCTGAAAGTAGAGCTCCTGCTTCTCCGCATCCATCAACAAAAGGGACCATGTGTCCGGCCGCAGCACCTCATTGATTTTTTCCATGATGGTGCGCAGCACCTGATCGAGCTGCAGCGAAGACGTCAGCGCCTTCCCAAGCTCGTGAAATACCGTCACCTCGCTCTTGTCGGACATATCTATCGCGACAGGCGCATGGCGGCGGCGATCTACACCCGGAAACGGCTTATCCGTTGATCGTCGCGCAGGCTCGGTGGCTGCGGCGCGTTTCGCGTCTTGTGGTTCGGAGGACAACATACCGGATTATAGTGAACCATTTTCGCCCGCTGCAACGCCCATTCCAGCGGCATTGCCGAAAGTCCAATCCCCCAAGCCCTCATTCTGCTGCCGATATGGCTGTGCCCCCCGCGCTCGACCGAATAATCCGGCATGGGCAATTGGCGCTGTCCACCTGGGCCGCACCCCATGCAATCGGCATGAGCTCCCGTGTCTCAGGGGGATTCGCGCAGCATTGACACGCCTCTTGCTCCCGCCTATATTTTTTCCAGGTCCCTGATGTCTTCAACTCCCTTCGGCGAGCATCTCAAGCGCGAACGCGAGATGCGCGGTGTCTCCCTCGACGAGATCGCTGCCGCCACCCGCATCAACACGCGCTTCCTCGAAGCCATCGAAAATGAACGCTGGGACCAGCTTCCCGGCGGTGTTTTCAATCGCGGCTTTATACGTTCCATCGCGCGCTATCTTGGCATGGATGAAGATAGCCTCGTCGCCGAATACGATCTCGATACGAAAAGCAACGGCAACTCGCATCCGGCGGTCGTCTTGCCGGCTGGGAAAATGTCTTCGCGGAATTGGCAGCCAGCGGCCGGAGCCTCGGCCGTCCTGGTGCTTCTGATCGCCGCCGGCGTGGCGGCGTTTCACTACCGGGCCAGGATTTCCGCTGGCCTGCATCGCGGCGCCTCCGCCATCGCCACGCGCCTAGACAAAATTCACCACGGGCCGGGTGCCAGCCCTCGCACGGCGGTTTCGGCGCCCAACTTTCCGTCGAGCGCATCCGCCGATCCCCGTTCTTCCGCGCCCTTAGGGACGCCTGCAAACCCGCCTCTCACTTTGAAATTGGAAGCAGGCAAGCCCGCTCACGTGAAGGTTGTCGCCGATGGAAGCGTGGTCTTCGATGGTCCCGTTCAGGTGAACGATGTAAAGCATTTCGAGGCGCGCGATCAATTCCAAGTCACCTCGACCGAATCGAGCGCCCTCCTCCTGGAACTAAATGGACAAACGGTCCCTCCAATGGGCACCCCCGGCCAGCCCGGATCGGTTACACTCACCCATAGCGACCTGAGTGCCGCTACGGGTGATGCTCACTAGCGAAGATTTGCGTGCGCACATTTGCTCTGGACACGCTCGTCCCGAGCAAAAGCTGGCGGTCTGCGCCGGCAGCGTTCCGCTCGCGCCGGATGAGCGGGTCGAAATGCTCGCCGTGCTGGCATTCGATCCCGATTCCAACATAGCCGAACGCGCTCAAGGCGTTTTGCTCACGCAGCCGCTCCAACACTTTCTCGCGGCGCTCGCGCGTCCCGAAGTTGACCCCCACCTCAGCGCCTATTGCTCGGATAACCTCTGCGACAAACCCGGCATTGCCGACGCCCTGGCGAAAAATCCCTCCTGCCCGACTTCTGACGTGACGCGCGTAGCCGCGTTCCTTAGCCCCGTCGGCATCCAGGCGTTGCTCGATAACCTTGAGCGCTTCATCAGCGACCCGCAGTTGGTGCTTGCCGTCCATAAATCCAAGGCGCCCACCGCCGAACAGCGCGATCTGCTCAACGAAATGCAGAAGGGCGCGATGGCCATGAACGAAATCGAAGAAGCGGCCGCCGAAATCGAGCCCGACAAAGTGAAGCGCGAAACGTTGCAGCAGAAGCTCGCGCACATGAACGTCGTTCAGCGCCTCACTCTGGCGCTCAAGGGCGGCCGTTCCGAGCGTATGTTTTTGATCCGCGATCCCAACAAGCTCGTACAGCGCTGCGTCCTTCAGTCTCCCCGCCTCACCGATACCGAAGTGGAAAGCTTCGCCTCGATGACCAATCTTCCCGCCGAGACGCTGCGTGCCATTTCGCTCACGCGATCCTTTATGAAAAGCTATTCCATCGTCCGCAATCTCGTTAACAATCCCAAGACGCCTCTCGACGTCTCCTTGCATCTGTTCCCACGCCTCACCTCGACCGATCTCGCCAAGCTTTGCGCCAATAAAAACGTGCCAGACACACTGCGCTCCGCCGCCATTAAACTTCATCGCAAGCGCAAAATGAGCGGCACCACCAGCTAATCGCCTTCGCTCGTACCGCCGCACCTACGCGAAAATTCGAAAACGGCGCATGGGCGTTTTCGCGGGCCTGCCGCGCCGCGGCGATTAGCGTCTCGTATCCGCTTATGCGCCTGCTCCTTTCGCATGGAATTCTCTTGCGACGGAGGAGATCACCGCGCTAAGCAGCGCGCTCAATTTCTCCGCCGCGCGCTCTCCGGCTTCCAGCACCTCCGCGTGATCGAGCGCCTGGTCCGAAATTCCCGCAGCCAGGTTCGTCACGCAGGAAATCCCCAGCACGCCCACGCCCGCGTGGCGTGCCGCAATGGTCTCCGCCACGGTGGACATGCCCACCACATCCGCGCCGATAGCTCTCAAATAACCTATCTCCGCCGGGGTCTCGTAGGTCGGCCCCGGAAGACCCGCATAAACTCCTTCGCGCAATTTAATCCCTAACTTCCGCGCTTCCTCCCGCGCAATCGCGCGATACTTCTCCGCGTATGCGTGTGTCATGTCCGGAAATCGCTGGCCCCAATTTTCGTCGTTCGCGCCCGTCAGCGGGTTCACGCCCTGCAGATTGATGTGATCGCGGATCAGCACCAGGTCGCCCGCCCTCAGCCCTTCGCTAATCCCGCCCGCTGCGTTCGTCAGAATCACGATCTCGACGCCCATCCTTCGCCGCACTCGAACCGGGAACACCACGTCGCGCACCGAATATCCCTCGTACAAATGAACGCGTCCCTGCATCACCGCCACCGGCACGCCGCCACACTTGCCGATCATCAAATTTCCCGCGTGCCCGATTGTCGTCGTGCGCGGAAAGCCCGGAATTTGTCCATACGCGATCTTCGTCGCGTTTGTCAGCCGCTCGGCAAAGGAACCCAGCCCCGTTCCCAGCACGACCGCGATTTTCGGCCTCAGTCGGGTCCTTGCCAGAACAAATTTCGCCGCCTGTCCCGCCCGCGTGTAATCCGACCCGCGAATCGCCGTGCGCGTCCGTGCGCCTCTCACGCATTTGCCTCCGCGTTCATCCGGTCCGCATGATCCGCTCGCACGCGAGAATACCAAGCCGCCACGGCTCGGCGCCACCGCCCCATCTCACGCAATCGCAATTCGGAGAAGCCTTTGTGGATTGCTCCTGTCAGCGCGGCAAAATGTGCGCGGAGCGCGTTGTTCCTTTCGCGCTGCCTCATCCGTGCGAAGTATTCGCCTTCTATTTCACCCCTGCACGTTCAATTGACGCGCGGCGCCAAACACCGAGTCAGCCGCACAGGAACCCAGTTGACACCGCCCATCTCCCCTTGTCAGACTGCTGCGTTCGCGTCTCGCACAATCTTGGCACGTGCGACCCTGTTGGGCTATCGGTCGCGAATCACGAAATCATCCGAGGGGAAACAACGCATGGCTACCGAAACCGCTGCCGCACCCATCACCGTCACCGACGCCGCCTGGCAGGCAATCGAAGGCGGCTACGACCTGCAAGTTCACGTCGCGCCCGATGTGATCGCCCGCCGCATCGACGATCTTGATCTCGCCAAGGAATTTCTCGCGCGCAAGCTGAAGGGCTTCGTGCTGAAGTCCCACTACGCGCCCACCTACGAGCGCGCCAAGGTCGTCACCAAGGCCGTCCCGGGCATCAAAGCCATGGGCGCCATCACGCTCAATCACAGCGTCGGCGGGCTCAACCCCGTCGCGCTCGAAATCGCCGGCCGCTCCGGCAACAAAATCGTCTGGATGCCCACCGTTGACGCCGCCAACGAAACTGCCGGCCGCACCGATGGCCCCACCGACAAGCTTCCCTTCTGGGCCAAGATTCAGCGTGAGCTCTCCGCCACGGGCATCGCCCCTCCGCCGCTATCCGTGCTCGATGCCAATGGCAAAGTCAGCTCCGCCACCCGCGGGTGCCTAGAGCTGATAAAAAAGCACGACATGATCCTCGCCACCGGTCATCTTTCGAAGAAGGAAATCCGCGAACTGGTCAAAACCGCCAAGGAAATGGGACTCAAGCGCGTTATCGTCACCCACGCCAAATTCCCGTCGCAAAATATGACCGCCGACGAGCAGCTCGAAGTCGCCGACATGGGCGCCGTAATCGAGCACTGCTTCACCACCATGTACACCAATAAAGCGCCGTGGGACGCCTACTACGCCAGCGTCCGCAAAGTTGGCCCCGAGCGCGTCGTGCTCTCCACCGACCTCGGCCAGACCATCAATCCGCCCGTCGCCGAAGGCTTCGCCATGTTCGCCCAGAAAATGCTCGACGCGGGCTTTTCCGCCGCCGACGTGCATCGCATGTGCGTCACGAATCCAGCGGAGCTAATCTCGTAGCCGAGCTCCTGACTTCTATCTGGATTCCCGGCAGGACTGTCGCAGTAGACAGTTCGCCTGTCGAATCGGAATGCTGACATGATCGAAATCGTAATCGTAATCGGCTCCTTCATTTTGGCCCTCAGCGCTTTGCCAAAAACTAAATTTTATCCAGGCCGCCTCGGGACAAAACAAAAGTTGCCGCCCATAGGGCCCAACTGGATATCTCGGCTTTTATGCTGGGCTTCGAAATAATCAGGGTAATCGACGGCATTGAGCACATGCGGCATTGAGTACGTGTTTTGAAACCTGTCGTTCTCTTGACGCCCACATTCCGAAGTGAAATCATCCCGCTATCAACACAAGGAGCGCTTTCATGGCTACGCAACTGGCGGCAGAGTACGTGGAACTCGGACTTTTCATCGGCGGCGAATGGGTCGCAGCGGGTGACCGCAAAACCTCGCCTGTAATCAATCCCGCCACCGAGGAAGTCATCGGGCGCGTCCCGCACGCCACCACCGCCGATCTCGATCGCGCCCTCGCCGCCGCGCAAAAAGGCTTCGAGACGTGGCGCGCCGTCTTCCCCGACCAGCGCGGCAAAATCATGAAGAAGGCTGCTGACCTGATGCGCTTGCGCGCCGAGGAAATCGCCCGCATCGCCACCACCGAATCCGGCAAGCGCATTGCCGAGACGCGCATCGAAGTCCAGATGTCCGCCAACATTTTCGAGTGGTACGCCGAAGAGGGCCGCCGCGCCTACGGCCGCGTCCTGCCGCAACGAGCTCCGGGCACGCGCCTCGCCGTCATCAAGGAGCCAGTCGGTCCCGTCGCCGCGTTCGCGCCGTGGAATTTCCCCCTCGGCAATCCGGCGCGCAAGATCGGAGCCGCCCTCGGCGCAGGCTGCTCCGTAATCCTGAAGCCGGCCGAAGAAACTCCCGCTTCGGCGCTCGCCGTCGCGCGCTGCCTGATGGAAGCGGGCCTGCCCGAAAACGTGCTCTCCATCGTCTTTGGCGTGCCGTCCGATATTTCCACCTATCTGCTCGCCTCGCCCGTCATTCGCAAAATTTCTTTCACCGGCTCGATTCCCGTCGGCAAGCACCTGATGAAGCTCGCCGCCGAAGGCATGAAGCGCACCACCATGGAGCTGGGCGGCCACGCACCCGTGCTCGTCTTCGATGACGTGGACCTCGATCAGGTGCTCGACATGTGCGTGGCCGCGAAATACCGCAACGCCGGGCAGGTCTGCGTCTCGCCCACGCGTTTCTACGCGCACGAGACAATCTACGGCCGCTTTGTCGAGGGCTTCACCGCCCGCGCCAAGAACGTGGTCGTTGGCGACGGGCTCGACGAAAAGACGCAAATGGGCCCGCTCATCCACGCCCGCCGCCTTACCGCCATCGAAGGCTTCGTCGCCGACGCCAGGCAGCACGGCGCGAAACTCCACACCGGCGGCGCGCGCCTGCGTAGCCCCGGCTATTTCTATGCGCCCACGGTTCTTTCCGACGTGCCCAATTCCGCGCGCATCATGAACGAGGAGCCCTTCGGCCCCGTCGCCGTCCTCAACCCGTTCTCCGATTTCGACGCCGTGATCCGCGAAGCCAATCGCCTGCCCTACGGGCTCGCCGCGTTCGCTTTCACCGGCTCCGCGCATCGCGCCAAGCTTCTCGGCGAACGCCTCGAAGCCGGAATGGTCGGCGTCAACACGTTTCAGATTTCCGTGCCGGAATCGCCCTTCGGCGGGGTGAAGGAAAGTGGCCACGGCTCCGAGGAAGGCATCGAAGGCCTCGAAGCCTGCCTCGTCACCAAATTCATCAGCGAAGCGTAGGCCAATGATCCCGTGTCAGCTCCGGGCTTTAGCTTGGAGGAACAGGGCGCCTTCGGCCCTGCCGAAAAACGTTGCGCGAAAGCGCGGTCACGTTTCACACCGCCTCATCCACGCGAGATATTCTCTTTTGCTTCCGCGGCTCATATTGTTCGCGCCTACGTAGCATGGGTTTGCGCTTCCGGTCCCGCTCACCAGGGAAATTGTGAAGGCCCGCGTGCGTGCTGCCGCAAGCCGTTGACTCGCCCCACGCCGAAATGATACGAACCTAGCGCATCCTCCGATTGGGCTGCCCGCCATCGAATAAGAAGGGGTGGAAAAATGCCAAAATACTCGATCGACGAACTGATTCAAAAGGTCGAGGAACTGCAAAATCAAGTCGGTATGCTCGAGGACGTCCACGCCATCCGGCGCCTGCAACACGCCTACGGCTATTACATTGACAAATGCCTCTACGACGAGACCGTCGACCTTTTCGCGGAAAGCGGCGAGGTGCACTTCATGGGCGGAATCTTCCGCGGCAAGGCCGGTGTGCGCCGCCTCTATTGCGACCGCTTCCGCAAGAATTTCACCAACGGGAAAAACGGTCCGATCTTCGGATTTCTGCTCGATCACGCACAGATGCAGGACATCATCGACGTTGCGCCCGATCGCGCCACCGCCAAAGCGCGCTTCCGCTGCATCATGCAAGCCGGGCTGCACGAAAGTGCCGTCGGACGCACGCGCCAATGGTGGGAAGGCGGCCTTTACGAAAACTCCTACGTACGCGAAGACGGCGTCTGGAAAATCCAAATCCTGAATTATCGGCCCGTCTGGCACGCGGACTACGAAACCGGCTGGGCGCACACGCGCCCGCAATACGTCGCCTTTTACTCGCAAACCTATCCAACCGACCCCGCTGGCCCCGACGCGCTCGAAGATCCCAAGCCGGTTCTCTGGCCCGATACCGACGTGCTACCGTTCCACTACCCCCACCCGGTCACCGGCCGCTGGTGGAAATAAGTGAAAATAATATCGGGCCCGTACCGATTTGCTCTGCGAATGAGATAATCTGGCAATTGCGAAGAGGTGACCTTGGCATGACCACAAAATTCCCCGAAAGTTTCGACTACGCTGGCATGAACGCGCCCATGCGCGTCGAATGCGATATCTACGATCTCGTGATCGAGGGCGATCTGCCCAAGGAAATCAACGGCACGTGGTATCGCACCATCCCCGATCCGCAGTATCCGCCGATGCTCGGGCATGATACCTACCTGAGCGGCGATGGAATGGTAAGCGCCTTCAAATTCGAGGACGGCCACATCGATTTCAAAATGCGCTACGTCATGACCGACCGCCTCAAGGCCGAGCGCAAGGCGCGCCGTGGTCTCTTCGGCCTCTACCGCAATCCTTACACCGACGATCCCAGCGTCCGCGGCCTCAATCGCTGCGTGAACAACACAACTCCGATCTTTCACGGCGGCCGCCTGCTCGCTCTCAAGGAAGACGGCCTCGCCGTTGAGCTCGACCCGCACACCCTCGAAACCAAGGGCGTTTACAACTACGGCGGCAAGCTCCGCAGCCAGACCATGACCGCGCACACCCGCCTTGACGCGGACACCGGCGACCTCTACTTCTTCGGCTACGAAGCGAGCGGCCTCGCCACGCGCGACGTTGCCTACTGCGTCGCCAACAAAGAAGGCCAGCTCGTCAAGGAAGAATGGTTCCAGGTTCCCTACGTTTCGCTGATGCACGATTTCGCCGTCACCAAGGAACACGCCATCTTCCCGGTGTTTCCCACCACCTGCGATCTCGAACGCGTCAAGGCCGGAGGTGCGCATTGGGCCTGCGATCCGAATCTCGATACCTACGTCGGCATCATGCCACGCGATGGCAGCGTCAAGGACATGCGCTGGTTCCGCTATCCCTCCTGCTCGGCCTTTCATTTCATGAACGCCTACACCGAGGGCAAATTCGTCCATCTTGATTTCGGCATCAGCAAATACGCGCCCTTCCCGTTCATGCTGGAGGCGGGTCACATACACCCCACGCCGGAGGATATGCGCTGGGGCCGTGTCGTTCGCTGGACGTTCGACATGTCCAAGCCCGGCGAAAAATTCGAGGAGTACAAACTCGCGCCCGCCGGCGATTTTCCGCGCATCGCCATGAACGATCACATGAAGGACTATTCCATCGGCTACTACGAGCGCTTCGACCCCGAGGCCGGCCCGCCGCTCATCGCCGGTCCCGTTGGCGCGGGATTCAACACGCTCAGCCGCCTGGAAGTGAAAAGCGGCAAGCTGAAATCGTGGCACTCGAATCGTCCCGTGACGATCCAGGAAGAAGTCCACATCCCGTCGAAAACGCCGGGGCACGAAGGCTACCTCGCGCTGGTCGCCGATCTGCACGATACGCAGCTTTCCGACGTGCTGATCTTCGAAGCCGAGCACGTCGATAAAGGCCCGATCGCCACCGCGCATCTCCCGCTGCGCCTGCGCAACCAGGTTCACGGCAACTGGGTAAGCGCGGAGGAACTGGGCGGTTAGTCTCTTACCTCGCATGCCACAACGACTCGCGGGCAAAGTCGCCATCGTCACCGGCGCGGGAGGCGGATTCGGCCGCGCCATCGCCGCGCGTTTCGCCGAAGAAGGTGCCGCCGTCGCCGTCACCGCCCGCACGCAATCGCATCTCGACCAAACCGTCGCGCAAATCGCCGCTCGCCGAGGCCGCGCACTCGCCATCGCCGGCGACGCCACCAATCGCGCGGACGTCGCGCGCGTCGCCAGCGAAGCCGAACGCCACCTCGGCCCCATTTCGATTCTCGTGAGCAACGCGGGCGTGCCCGGCCCATTCGGTCCCATCGGCGAAATCGATCCCGACGAATGGTGGGCGGCGCAAGCCATCCACTTGCGCGCGCCAATGCTGTTCGCCACCGCCTTGCTCCCGCAAATGAAGGCTCGCCGCGAAGGTTGCATCATGCTCATCTGCTCGCCACGCGCCAAAATGGTCACTCCGAATCTTTCCGCCTACTGCCTGGGCAAAACTTCGCAAGCGCGCTTCGTGCAGCTTCTCGCCGCTGAAGTGAAAGACTTCGGCATCACCGCCGTGGCCGTCGATCCCGGCAGCGCCATCACGCCCATGGCCGAAGCCACCATCAATTCGCCCGGCGCACAGCGCTGGATGCCTGAAATGGTCGCCAACCTGCGCCGCATGCTCGCGCAAGGCGGCCACGGGCAAGCGGGCTTGATCAACGCTCAGCTCGCCAGATGCGCCGAACGCTGCGTCGAAATCGCCGCTGGCCAGCATCCCGATTGGAATGGTATGTATATCGGCCGCAACGAAACCGCCGACGAGTGGCGCTGAAGACGAGCAACCAAGTTCCGCGCGGTGGCGCGGCGCTACGTCAAGGTTCTTCATGTAGTGCCGGCCTTCAGGCCGGCATAGGTTTTCGGCGTCAATCATCGCGACCAATAATGGAATAGCATACGAGGGGGTGGAACTCACATGCCGACACGGGCGAGGAAAATGCAACTCAAGGGACGCAGAACAAAATTTCGCGGCCGCGATGGCGGCGCCAGCAAAAATGCCATCCGCAAAATCGACATTTTCACCCACATCTGGCCGAAAGCGTTCCACGAAAAGCTGCTCCGCGTCACCGGACACATGCGCGACATGCACCGCCGCAGCGAAGCCGTCCCCATGATGACCAACCTCGACGTGCGCTTTCAGGTGATGGACAAATTCCCCGGCTACCAGCAAATTCTCTCGCTCGCGTCTCCGCCGCCCGACGCCGCCGGCTCGCCCGAAGACTGGCGCGAACTCGCGCGCCTGGGCAACGACGGCATGGCCGAGCTCTGCCAGAAATATCCCCAGCGCTTCCCGAGCTTCCTCGCCGCCGTTCCCCTGCGCGATCCTGAATCCGGCGCCGCCGAAGCGCGCCGCGCAATCAAGGAACTCGGCGCGTGCGGCATCCAGATTCCCGCCAACGTCTCCGGTAAATCGCTCGACGCGCCCGAATTTCGTCCCGTATTCCAGGAAATGGAAAAGCTCGGCAAAGCCATCTGGATTCATCCCGCGCGCACCGCGAATATTCCCGACTTCTCGACCGAGGACAAATCGCTCTACGAAATCTGGTGGACCTTCGGCTGGCCCTACGAATCGAGCGCCGCGCAGGCGCGCATCGTTTTCTCCAAAATGCTCGACGAAATGCCCGGCCTCAAATTCGTGATCCATCACGCCGGCGGCATGGTTCCCTTCTTCGAAGGCCGCGTCGGCCCCGGATGGGACCAGCTCGGCAAGCGCACCTCGGACACGGACTACAGCGCGCTCCTGAAAGAGCTGAAGCGCCCGCATCTCGATTACTTCAAGAAGAATTTCTACGCCGATACCGCCACGTTCGGCTCCAAGGCCGCGCTCGAATGTGCCATCAGTTTCTACGGCATCGGACACGTGCTCTTCGCCTCCGACGCGCCCTTCGACCCCGAAGGCGGCCCCATGTACATCCGCGAAACCATCCGCGCCATCGACTCGCTCGATCTCTCCCCCGCCGATCGCGAAGCCATCTACTACAAAAACGCCCTCAAGCTGCTCGGCATCAAATGAGGTCTTTGGTACCGCTGAAGCTGTGAATGTAGCGCCGCGGTCTTCCGTGCATTTCGCTTCGCGGTGTTTTGTAATGGAAAACCCGGCAGGGCTATCACGTGTGCCATCCCGAACCAGCCAGGTTTATTGCCGACGCGCGACCTACGCTGCCAGGGCTACCAGGCCCGCGACGGCGCCAAGCACGGCGGCGACGAGGCCGCCCATGCCGAAAAGAAAATCGAGCGCCGAAATCACGATAATCGCCGCTCCCCACGCGTGCTGCCGCCTTGGGTTCAGATACACGGCGAATCCGCCCACGATCAGCAGAAATCCAGCAACCAACCCGAACCAAGGCCACCATGCGCCTGCGCCATAGACGCCCCGCCCGTACATCCAAGCGTACATCCCGTCCCAGTTGTACATGACGGACGGGTGGCCGTACTCGCCATAGGGCGCAGCGCCCATCATCCCTCGCATCCATGAACCGCCTGCGATGCCGGCCGTGGCCGCCATCCACAGCCCGGCGATCAGCGACAGAAGAAACGCGGGAAGATTCGAATCGTGCGTATGGGCGTGTGGAACGGTGATGTGTTGCGACATGTTGCCACTCCTTCCCGTCCGAAGCATAGGTCCGCTTCAGCTCCGTATGTAAAACAAAGCGTAAAGCTCCGCGGTTCCACGGTCGGTGACCGGCGTCACGCTCCCCTCCCGTTCGAACGTGGCGCAAAACCAATGGGCAACCCCGCTGGCCCATCCCGGCTCCGGCGGGCGTCTATCAGTCCATCGTATGGCAACTGCGTTATGGGATTCGAACGCAGCCGCGCGGCGATGCGCTAAAATGCAGGGATGGTGGACCGCTTTTACCGGGCGACCATGAGAATCGGGGATGCCACTCTCTTCGGTCGCCTCGTCTTCGCATTTCTGGTGCTGTGCGCCATCGCTGTGGGAGCAGCAGCCGGACTGCTCTTCGTCTATTCGAGCGATTTGCCGCAAATTCATGCGCTCGAAAATTACCGTCCGATCACCGAAACGCAGGTCTTCGCCGACGACGGCCAGTTGATCGGCACCTTCTCCCTGCAGCGCCGCATCCTCCTCACCTATGAGCAGATTCCCGCCATCCTTCGCGAAGCCATCATCAGCACCGAGGACCAGCATTTCGAGCAGCACTGGGGCGTGGATTTTCCGCGCGTGCTGGAATCGGCGTGGCACGACCTTCTCGTCCATCGTCCGGCGGAGGGCGCTTCCACCCTGACCATGCAGCTGGCCGGCGGACTCTTCCTCAATCGCGCCGACCGCTCCCTGCGCCGCAAAATTCAGGAAACGATCCTGGCACTCGAAATCGAGCGGCACTACACCAAGGCCCAGATCTTCACGATGTATTGCAATCAGATTTATCTGGGCAGCGGAAATTACGGCTTCGAGGCCGCCTCCGAATACTATTTCGATAAGCCGCTCAGCCAGATCAACCTGCCCGAAGCGGCGCTCCTCGCGGCCATCATCCGCGGCCCCTACTACTCGCCAGTGACACATCCGGATCGCGCGCTGGCGCGGCGCAATCTGGTGCTCTATCTGATGCGGCGCGACGGCAAAATCACCCGCGCGCAGGAGGAAGCCGCGCGCAAGCAGCCGCTCGGACTGCACATCGCGCCCATGCGCGACAATTTGGCGCCCTATTTCATCGAGGATGTCCGCGAATATCTGGAGCACACCTACGGCACGGCGGCGGTGCACGAACAGGGATTGCGCGTCTATACCACCTTGAATGTCGATATGCAACGCGCCGCCGATCAGGCCGTGCGCGATGGCTTGCACGAATACGACCGCCGGCACGGCTGGCGCGGCCACCTGCCCAACATTTTCGCCGATCACCTCGGCACGATCGCGAAATATCGCAGCGACGACTGGGACGCGCCGATCGACAAGGGTGAATACGTCACCGGCCTCGTGACGGCCGTCCGCCCCGACTACGCCGAGATCAAAATCGGGCGCTACCGCGCGCGCCTCACGCCCAAAGACATGGCCTGGACGCAGTACAAATCGCCCGCTGACATTTTGAAGGTGGGCGATCTGGTGAACGTCCTGATCGAAGACATCTCCGGCGACACGGCCCAAGTGCAGCTCGAGCAGGTGCCTCAGGCCCAGGCGGCGCTCGTCGCCATCGATAACGCAACTGGCGAAGTCAAGGCGATGGTCGGCGGCTACAGCTTCCAGCAATCGAAATTCAATCGCGCCACGCAGGCCATGCGGCAGACCGGCAGCTCGTTCAAGGTGTACGTTTACAGCGAGGCGCTGCTGCAGGGAGCGTCGCCCTTCGACACGATTCTGGACGAGCCGGTCACCTATCACGTGGGCGACGTGAGCTATTCGCCGCACAACTACGACGACAAATTCGAAGGCCGCATCACGCTGCGGCGCGCCCTGGCCGATTCACGCAATGTTCCGGCGGTGCGCCTGCTCGATCGCGTGGGCATTCAGAACACCATCGCGCTCGCGCGCAAATTCGGGATCAGCAGCCCGCTGCCGCCGTATCTGCCGCTGGCGCTCGGCGCGGCGGATTTGACGCCGATCGAGCACACGTCCGCCTTCACCGTCTTCCCGGACGACGGCATTCACATCGCCCCCACCGAGATTCGCCGCGTCAGCACCTACGATGGCGCCCTTTTGGAAGAAGACCGGCCGAAAGTCACCGACGTGCTGCCGCCTGCGGTGGCGCAGACCATGGTGGCGATGCTCGAAGACGTGGTGAATTTCGGCACCGGCGTTCGCGCCAAGGAGCTCGGGCGTCCTTCCGCGGGCAAAACCGGAACCACCAACAATTTTACCGACGCGTGGTACATCGGTTTTACTCCGCGGATCACCTGCGGCGTCTGGGTGGGCAACGACAATCCCGCGATCTCGCTCGGAGACAAGGAAACCGGGGCGCGCGCGGCGCTGCCGATCTGGCTGGAGTTCATGCAGAAGGCGCTGGCGGGCAAACCTATTGAGCAGTTTCAGGGCGTGACGCCGCTCGAGCAGCAAGCGCCGGCGCACGTCGAAGAAGTGGACACGCCCGACACTGCCCCTCCAGCGGATGCCGCTGAGCAGGGGCTGAAAACCGTCAGCGCGCCCCAGCCGCCTGGGCAAACCGCCGCACCGCACGCATCGCCAACGCCAAAGGTGCAAACGCGCGCGCCGTCCCCGCAGGCCGCCGCCGCGCTTCCCGCCGCAGCCACCACCCACTGAAAATCGCCGCCACAGCTTTTCGGCGCGGTGTTGCCGCCAAACCAAGCACGCCTATTTGCGAAACGGGTCCCAGCCGCGGGATCGCAGTGGATGCGGGTGACCTGCGAAATCGAGTAGCAGAATTGTGCGTTCGCGCGTGATGTCGCCGACTGGAGTATGCGCCGAAAATCCTGGCGCGCGGCCCAGCTTCGCCACATGGCGGCGCGGGACGGTGAAAAGCAGCTCGTAGTCTTCGCCGCCATCAAGCGCCAGCTCCAAGGGGTTCCCTGCGATACCCTTCAGCTTGCGTGCAGCGCGCTCCGGTATTTCCACGCAAGGAATCCGTCGCGAATCGATGCGTGCTCCCACTCCGCTCGCCCGGCAGAGGCGAGGTAAATCGGTCGAAAGCCCGTCGGAAATGTCCATCATCGCGGACGCGATTCGATGCTGCGCGAGCCATGCGCCCAATTCCACACGAATCGCGGGATACAGATGCTGTTGCAAGGCGTTGCGCAGCGCGGGATCGCCGGATTTGGAGATTGTCGCGCCCCGGCGAAGCAGCTCTAGCCCAAGCTGCGCTCGGCCCAGTCGCCCGCTGACGTAAATCGCATCGCCGGGGCGTGCGCCGGAGCGCAGCACGGCCCGTCCGCGTGCCACCTCGCCGAGCACGGTGATGCTGACGCACACATGCGGCGATGTCGTCGTGTCGCCGCCGATGAGCTGCACGCCGAGTGCGCGGGAGGCGCGCTTCATGCCGGCAAGGAATCGGTCGAGCCAGCGGCCAGTGAGCTTCTCGGGCAGCGCCAGCGTCAGCAAAAACGCCCGAGGGGTAGCGCCCATGGCCGCGATGTCGCTGGCAGCCCGCGCCAGCGATTTGTAGCCGACCGATTCGGGGGGATGGCGGTCGTGCAAGAAGTGGACGCCCTCAATGAAGGCGTCGCAGGTCAAGATCCAGTCTTGCTTGCCGCCAGCCATGAGGATCGCGGCATCATCTCCAATTCCGAGCTTTACGAGCGAGCGCAACGCGCCCCTAGAACGGCCCTCGCCCACGGAGGAGAGAGCTTTGGCGATTCTGCCAACCAGTTGATCTTCTGCTTCCATCCTGTCCTTTAGTACAGTTGTCGCCGGCCGGCGGATTACGCTAAAGTGCCAAGCGTCCAGCCGTGCTGGCGAGGATTATAGGTTTCCGGTCCTCGAGAAGCGAGCGCCAGGGCCCGGTTCTCGCCCGCAGATTGGAGTTGACTGTACAACAATCGACCGCTAGAATGCCCCGAGCTTCGAACCAGATCTCTCGGTTCAGGCTCTAGTTGTTGCGAATTCCAAAGTAGCGGTTCCTTGGTGCAGTTCGCGGTGAGGCGCTTCACGGGGCAGGCGATCTCATCCAGCCGTAGTTAGCATTCGGTAGAGATCAAGGATGAAGGGCAAAACCTACACGTTTTTTATTGCTTCGAGCGCCTCGGGCGACATAAGACGTGTGCGCGTGCCCGCGTATTTCCTGCATCTGCTGGTGCTGCTTACAGTTGTGGGAAGCGTGACCATCATCGCGGGGATGGGATCCTACTCCCGGCTGCTATGGAAAGCGGCCAACTACAATTCGCTGCGTCGCGAGCAGGAAGATCTGACGCAGCGATACGTGGCCCTACAAACGCAGGTAAAAGACACGAACCAAAGGCTCGACTCTCTGCAATCTTTAGCCAGCGAAGTGGCCATGGCTTATGGCATCACGCGCTTCCACGCCACGCCTTTCAATCTGAATGCCGGCCAGCCCGAACCGGACGCCAGCTTCCAGGAGTCGATGGACGAATTCAGCTATCTCCAAAAGAACGCCACGGCTGTGGCCATGTCGGATGGCGGGCAACGCCTGCTTCCTGCCTCGCAGCTGAATGCCCTTGGTATCGTGCCGACTTTGTGGCCGCTGGTAGGCCGCATCACCGGGCATTTCGGCGAGCGAATGGATCCGTTTAGCGGCGAAGGCGCGTTTCATTCGGGGGTTGATATTGCATCGACCTACGGCGCGCCCGTCCATGCTACAGCCGATGGCATCGTCACCGAAGTGGGTCGCGACGGCGGTTACGGCCGGCTGGTCGTGATTGATCACGGTTTCGGCGTGACCACGTGGTATGGCCATCTTTCCGGCTTCAATGTGCAGCCAGGCATGCATGTGAAGGCCGGCGACGTGATCGGCTACGAAGGCGATAGCGGCCGCTCAACGGGGCCGCACCTACACTACGAAATCCGCATCTACAACACGCCTGTAAATCCCTGGCCCTACCTGCGGCGCGTCGATCCAAGCGTTGCGCCCACCCTCGCTTCCACCGGCGATTGAAGCTCCGCTGTGGCGATTTTCCGAAATTTAGCGATCTCCGCCGGGCCGCGCATGGCGAAATACGTCCAATTGCTCGGCGAAAAATGTTTTGAATTGAAAGGATTTCGAGCGCATGGAACCGCCCGAAATGCGCGTTTACGGCGCGGTTTGCATCTGTTCTGATGTCTGCGCCGCGGACGGCGCCGGCGGAGTTCGGCGAATCCAGAAGGCCCCGATCGTGACGATCAAAGCAGGCAGCAAGAAGCGGCCGCCATCGCGCAATAGCGCGCCAGGGCCGGCTTGCTGCGCGGGACCCACGCCGCAGCCGCAATCAATTTTCAAGCCGCGTTCATAGGCGGAGAAGATAGCGACCATGAAGCCACAGAAGGCAATGCAGGCGACGAGAGCAGAATAGCGCCGCAAGATTCCGCTAATCAGCCAGAGTCCGAGGAACAATTCCGTAAAAGGAAGCACGTGCGCGACGATATTCGCCGCGTGCGGCGAGAGCACTTGATAGGATTCCACCTGAATGGCGAAAAGAGCGATGGAAGTTTTGATGGAAGCGAGCGTCCAGGGGAAACCGGGCAGAGGCTTGAGCTTGCCATAAGCGGCGGCGAGGAATATCGAGCCTACCACGATGCCGCCAACGAGCAATAGCGCGCGCACCAACGCGCGGCGCTTTGCCAAGTCGCGAATGCAGAGCGCGGCAATCGCCCCAGCAACGACGAAAATAAAGCCCCACTCCGCGACCCAATTCAGCACGATGCCGAGCGCATCCATGAATTCACTCGACGCTTACTGCTGGCTCAGGAGCGAGTCAAAAAACTGCTTCAGGATGGGCCAGGAAACGGCACCCGAAGCAGCGGGAAGGCGGCGTCCCTTGTAAACGATCACGTACGTGGGAGTGGCGCGAACGGGAATTTGCTCTCCCATGGCGCGATCGGCTTCGATCGAGGCGTCGAGCGGGCAGGTGCCTGGCTGATCCTGAAACGCACAACCCTGCATCAGCCTTTCGACCTTCTTGAAATCAGAAGCAGGCATGGCCTGGGAAACATACTTGGCGATATCGCCGCTGGCTCCCCATGCGTCCTGATTGTCGTAAAGCGCCGCTTCCACATTGGCGAATTCACCGACGCGCGCCGCGGCCTCTGACCAGCGCGCTGCTTCGTAGCCATATTTGTGCTGCGGGAGAGGAAAATCGTGATGCACGAGGTAAACCTTTCCGGAAGCGACGTAATCGCTAATCATGGGCCGGAGCGTGTTCTCGTAGAGAGCGCGGCAGGAGGGGCACTCATAATCCGTGAACACGATCATTTCGATCGGAGCGCTGCTGGAGCCGTAGCTTTTCACCGGGGCGGGGAGCGTTTCAACGGCCTTGGCGCGGCGGGGGTGCGCGGCGGGGATGCGCGGCGCGGCGTTGAGCGTGGCGCCAAGCGCGATGATGGAAAGCGCAGCTACGCCGATGGCTGATTTCCACACCCGAGCACGCCAGCTTGCGTGCGTTTTCCGTTGCAAATCATGTGAATGAATCAAATTTGCCTCCCCTCGAACGCGAATCAGCGTCACGGCTAGCGAGGATTCTAACGCGAATTGGCCGACTTGTACCGACAGATGTTGGACCACTCAATCCGAAATAGGTAATGCTCTGTGTACTGGGATGCGACCGTAGGAGCATGGGTTCGCCAGGCTGAGCGATGATTCGAGAAGATCTCGGCAGGGGAGGATGTGCGACTGAGCGGGTAAGTACAGTGAATGTAAACAAATACGGACAATATCAAAAATCTTGACAACAATAGACTCAAGTCGTAAGATGCCTCTGTGCGCAGCGGAAGCGATCTGCGAGGGACGAGTAAAGCCAAGTTTCAGGAGCGGATTCCATGAGCAAGATTATCGGAATCGATTTGGGGACGACGAACTCGGTGGTCGCTGTTATGCAAGGCGGCGAGCCGGTGGTAATCCCCAACCAGGAAGGGGCACGGACGACCCCATCCGTAGTCGGAATTACCAAATCGGGAGAGCGACTGGTAGGCCAGGTGGCCAAGCGCCAGGCGATCACCAACCCGGAAAACACGGTCTATTCAATTAAGAGATTTATGGGCCGACGCTACGATGAGGTGGGCGACGAGCAGAAACGCGTGCCGTACAAAGTGGTGCGCGGCCCACACGACGACGCGCGCGTCGAGATCGCGGGAAAAACCTACAGCCCCCCGGAAATTTCCGCGATGATTCTGCAGAAGCTGAAGAGCGCCGCGGAGGATTTCCTGGGGGAGAAGGTGACGAAGGCGGTCATCACCGTACCGGCGTATTTCAACGACAGTCAACGGCAGGCGACCAAGCAGGCCGGCGAAATCGCGGGCTTGGAAGTAATGCGCATCATCAACGAGCCGACGGCCGCGGCGCTGGCGTATGGGCTCGACAAGAAGAAGGACGAAACGATTGCCGTGTATGACCTGGGCGGCGGCACGTTCGATATTTCGATCCTCGAGGTGGGCGAAGGCGTGGTGGAAGTCAAGTCCACGAACGGCGACACGCACCTTGGCGGAGATGATGTGGATCAGCGAGTGGTGGATTGGCTGGTGGCGGAATTCAAGAAAGAGCAAGGCATCGATCTAGGCAAAGACAAGATGGCCATCCAGCGGCTTAAGGAAGCGGCGGAGAAGGCCAAGATCGAGCTTTCGCAACTGATGGAGACGGAGATCAACCTGCCATTCATCACCGCGAACGAATCCGGCCCGAAGCACCTGCAAATGAAGCTGACGCGCGCGAAGCTGGAGCAGCTGATGGAGGATTTGCTGCAGCGAACAGTGGAGCCGGTGAAGCGGGCGCTGAGCGATGCGCAATTGACCGCGGACAAGATCGACGAGGTGGTTCTAGTCGGTGGATCGACGCGGATTCCGCGCGTGGTGGATATCGTCAAGAAGCTTTTCAACGGGAAGGAGCCGCACAAGGGCGTCAATCCGGATGAAGTGGTGGCGGTGGGCGCGGCGATACAAGGCGGCGTGCTGGCTGGCGAGGTAAAGGACATCTTGCTGCTGGACGTGACGCCGCTGTCGCTGGGCGTTGAAACGCTTGGCGGCGTGATGACCGTGCTGATTCCGCGGAACACGACGATTCCGACGCGCAAGTCGGAGACGTTCTCGACGGCCGCGGACAACCAGACGTCGGTGGAAATCCACGTGCTGCAGGGCGAACGCCCGGTGGCCAGCGGCAACCGCTCGCTCGGGAAATTCCACTTGATCGGAATTCCGCCGGCGCCCCGCGGTTTGCCGCAAATCGAGGTGACGTTCGATATCGACGCGAACGGCATCTTGAACGTGTCTGCAAAGGACAAGGCCACCAACAAGGAGCAAAAGATCACCATCACCGCGTCCACTGGCTTGAGCAAGGAAGAAGCCGAACGGATGCGCAAGGAAGCCGAGGCGCACTCCGATGAGGACAAGGCGAGGCTCTCGGAAGTCGAGGCGCGAAACAAGCTCGACAACCTGGTGTATCAGGGCGAAAAACTGATCAAGGAAAATCGCGAAAAGCTCGCGGAAACGGACGTTAAGGCCGGCGAGGAAGCTCTCGAAAACGCCCGCCGGGCGCTTTCCGAGGGCGGAACCGAGCGGCTGAACGCGGCGGCCGAGAGACTGACCAAGGCGCTGCACCGGATGGGCGAAGCGCTGTACAAGGCGCAAGGCGCGGCGGCCAGCGGGGCAGCGGGGCCGAGCGGCGATGGCGGCGCTCAGGGCGGCGCTTCACAAGGTCCCAGCGGACAAGGCGATGTGGTGGACGCCGAGTTCGTGGACGTGGACGAGTCGAAAAGGCCCAACTAAGCAGTAAGCGCAAGCGGGGCGAGGAGGCGCTCGCCCCGCGCGCTGGTCCTGACCGAAACGTAGCCAAGCGTCCATCTCATGGCAACCGCAACTAAAACCGATTATTACGAACTGCTCGGCGTACCGCGGAAAGCATCCGCGAAAGATATCCGGGCTGCGTATCGCAAGCTCGCGCGCAAGTACCATCCCGACCTGAATCCCGGCGACAAATCGGCGGAAGAGAAATTCAAGCAGATCCAGGAAGCATACGAAGTTCTCTCGGACACGACGAAGCGGCAGATGTACGACCAGTTCGGCTTCAACGCGCCGGGGCCGGGAGGAGCTCCGCCGCCGGGATCGGGATATGGCGGTGTTTCGCCGGAGGACATTCACTTCGATTTCGGCGGATTCGATTTCGGCGGAGGCGGCACGGCCGGTGGAACGAGCTTCCGCGACCTCTTCAGCCAGTTTTTCCGCAGCGGCGCGGGGGCGGCGCAAGCGCGACCGGAACGCGAGCGCGGCGACGACCTGGAATACGCGATCGACATCAGTTTTTCGGAAGCGATGCGCGGGACCGTGAAAAAGCTGAGCTTCACGCGATTGGACACGTGCCCGGTGTGCCACGGAAGGGGCGTGACGCCGGGCGAAGCCAAAACCTGCCCCACCTGCGAGGGCACCGGGCGAGTGACGCAAGTAGGCGGGAGAATGCGTTTTCAGGTGACCTGCTCACGGTGCGGGGGAACAGGCAGGCTGCAGAACGTCTGCCGGAATTGCGGCGGGGAGGGACGCGTGGAGCGAGTGGATACACTCGAAGTGCGGATTCCGCCGGGTGCGCAGACCGGATCGCGCGTGCGGGTAGCCGGGCGCGGGAACGCCGGGTTGCAGGGGGGGCCTCCGGGCGATCTCTACATCATCACGAATGTGCAGCCGCATCCGTTTTTCGAACGGCGCGGCGATGATCTGTACACGACGGTGCCGATTACGGTGGCGGAGGCTTCGCTGGGAGCCAAGGTGGAAGTGCCGACCATCGACGGGCGGGCACAGGTGCGCATTCCGCCGGGCACGAACAGCGGCAAGAGGTTGCGGCTGCGAGAAAAAGGCGCGCCCTCGGCACGGCACCCGGGGAAGCGCGGCGATCAGATTATTGAAGTGCAGGTGGTGGTGCCCAAGCCCGAGGACGAGCGCGTGAGGAATTTGTTGCGCGAGCTCAGCAAAATCGACCAGGAAGACCCGCGTAAGGAAATTTTTGCGCGGGCAGCGGTCTAATTTCCAAGGAACGAGGGAGGCGCGCATGGCAGGTCGGCAACGAAAGAGGGCGAAAGCCGGCTACATGATCAGCGCCGTGGCGGAGCTGTACAAGATCCACCCGCAGACGCTGCGGCTTTACGAGCGCGTGGGATTGCTTACGCCTTCCCGCTCCGAGGGCAACACGCGGCTTTACACCGACGCGGACCTTGAGCGGCTGGAAGTGATCCTGAATTTGACGCGCGAGTTGGGCGTGAATCTGGCGGGGATCGAGATTATTCTCAACATGCGCGACAAGATGGCGGAGATGCAGAAGCAGATGGAGGAGTTCATGAAGTTTGTGCGGACGGAGGTGGCGCGGAACTTTGCCTCGGTGAACGACCACCGCATCCGCAACGCCATCGTGCGCGCGGCGCCGAGGCACGCCATCCGCGTGGAGAAGTGATCGCGGCCACCGTAATCGATCCGAAAAGAGATCCTTAGACGCTTCGCGTCGCCGCTTTCCACAACACGCGAAAATTTTCACAGGCGCATGCGCTTGCGCGAGATTCGCTCTGCGCATATTCTTCTGCCATGGCGAAAGCGGATTGCCCTGCCTGCGACGGAAGCGGCTGGAAAATCGTGGAACGAAACACCAAAGGAGCGCAGGCGCTCTCCACGGACAAGCCCGGAGCATCTTCGGCGGGCGAGCCGAAGCTGGTCTGGGCGGTGCCGTGCGACTGCACGACCGGCGACCGCAGCGAACGGGCGCTGGCCAGGGCGCGCGTGCCGGAGCGCTACCGGCATTGCGATTTTGAAAATTTCGAGACCGACAACGAGATCGAACATGCCGCGAGCGAACAGCAGGCGGCCTGGAACCGCAGCCTGGCGCAAGCGAAGCTGATCGTGCAGAGGTTCGCCGAGGAATTTCCGGTCGGCAACGAGCAGGGGCTGCTGCTGACGGGACCGTGCGGCGTGGGCAAGACGCATTTGGCTGTCGCGGCGCTCAAGGAAATTGTGCTGCGCGGGCACAGCGGGCTTTTCCACGATTACCGCGAACTGCTCAAGCAGATTCAGGACAGCTACAACGCCGAGAGCCAATCGACGGAGATGAGCGTGCTCGAGCCGGTACTGAAGGCGGAGATTTTGGTGCTGGACGATCTGGGGTCGAGCAAGCCTTCGCTCTGGGCGCTCGAAACGGTGGGACACATATTGAATACGCGCTACAACGAAAAGCGCGTGACGATCCTGACGACGAATTACCTCGACAGCGAACCATCGGCGGTGCCGATTACGCGCGTGGCCGGGATGCGCGCGCCGACGATCGAGGACTCGCTGACCGAGCGGGTGGGCCATCGCATTCGCTCGCGGCTATACGAAATGTGCCGGACAGTGGAAATCAACGCAGCCGATTACCGCAAGGAAATCCGCAACATCAGCCGGCGGGCATGATTTTCCGCAGGAATATTGGGTGCAAGGGCGACCGTGTTCGCCGGCGCTTCGGCTTGCGTCGAGTTACCTTCCCAGTGTAAAGTCTATTTAGAAATTCTCCGACCGCCGCGACCTACCGGGAGAGAAATCCCACGGCGCGGCGGCGACGCCCCGGATCGACCGGGACTGAGGGTTCGGGTGGAAACGCCCGGGCCTCCCGTTTGGAAAGGGGAATGTGGTCTGGCGGAATTGTCGCCGGGCGAGCGCCCAAGTCCAAACGCGGATTTGGGCTTTTTTGTTTTCTGGAGAAACGCGCGAATGCCGTTGATGGACAAATTCGGACGGGCAATTACCGATTTGCGCGTTTCGGTAACGGACCGGTGCAATTTCCGATGCGTCTATTGCCGCTCGGCCAACCCTGAAAACCACATGCAGGCAAACAATCTGCTTTCATGGGAGGAATACGAGCGGCTGGTGCGCATTCTGGTGGCGATGGGCATTCGCAAGGTGCGCGTGACGGGCGGCGAGCCGCTGGTGCGCGAGGGCGTGGAGGATTTCATCGCGCGGCTGAAAGCGATCGGCGTGCAGGATTTGTCGATGACCACAAACGGCCATCTGCTAGCGGAGCGCTGCGACCGGCTGGTGGCCGCGGGGATGGACCGGATCAACATCAGCCTCGATTCGCTGGACCGCGCGAAATTCGAACGCATCACGCGAACGAAATCGTTCGACAAAGTGATGGCCGGCATCGATGCGGCACAACATTCCAAGCTGCGGCCGGTGAAAATAAACGCGGTGCTGGTGCGGGGAGTGAATGACGACGAAGTGGAGGCTTTCGCGGCGTTTGCGCGGGAGCGCGATGTGATCATGCGCTTCATCGAATTTATGCCGCTCGACGCGGACCGCGCGTGGACGCGCGATCTGGTGGTCACCGGCGCGGAGGTGCACCGGCGCATTTCGGCGCGGTGGCCGCTGGTTCCGATGGTACACGAGCGCAGCGAGACGGCGCGCAAGTACCGCTTCGCCGAGGGCCGCGGCGAGATCGGGCTGATTTCGCCCGTTTCGCAGCCATTCTGCGGCTTCTGCTCGCGAATCCGCCTGACGGCGGACGGAAAGCTGCGCACGTGCCTTTTCAGCAAGGAAGACCACGATTTGAAGTTTCTGCTGCGCGGCGGGGCCAGCGACCGGGAGATCGGGGACGAAATACTGGCCATCGTGGCGGAAAAGGAAAAAGGCCATCGCATCAATGAGCCGGGATTCGTGCCGCCGTCGCGGACGATGGTATCGATCGGGGGTTGAATCGCCGGAAGAACCCGCTCGATCCAATATCCGGTGGAGAAAATATGGCAGATGAAGCGCAAGCGCCCAAATTTTTTTCTCTGGCTGAGGCGGAGGGCCTCCGGGCGCAGCTCGAACCGCTGCTGATCGAGGCCATCGAGGCGCGCCGCAAAATCGCAGAGGTGGACGAGAAACTGGACGAGCTTTCGGAAAGAATCCAGCGAAACGGTGGCATGCTTGTTCCCTACGAGCGCGCGTCTCAATGGCGGCGCGAATACAATCACCTCGCGCTCGCGATTCGCAACGCGGTGGAACGCATTCACGCCACCGGCTGCGTGGTGAAAGACATCGACATCGGGCTGCTCGATTTCCCGTCGCGCATCAACGGGCAGGACGTGTTTCTCTGCTGGCGGCTGGGCGAGGATCGCATTCGTTTCTATCATGGGATGGACGAGGGCTTCGCCGGACGCAAACCGATCGACCCGCGCGACGCGGGGTATCGCAATCCGATTCAGTAACGGTGCGCTAGCTGGCCGGACGCGCGTTGATTTTCCCCGCTCCATCTTTTTGGCGACCGTGCGAATCCATGGGAGGGCGCCAACGGCGTCTCCGGCATACCCGATACGCGCCACGCCGCCGCAGCCCGGCGAAACCGCGCCGGATTTCGAGCTGCCCGATTCGACGGGCGCGACGCAGAGGCTTAGCGAACTCTGCGCCGCAAGCCCGCTAGTGCTGGTTTTCTATCGCGGGCACTGGTGACCCTTTTGCCTCCGCCAGTTGGCGGACTATCGCGAGCACGAGGGCGCGATCCGCGCGGCGGGAGCGAAGCTTGCGGCGATTTCCGTTGACAACCCGGAAAAATCGCAGGCGGTGCGCGATGAGCTGCACCTCAGTTTTACGGTCTTGTGCGATATGCACCGGCGGGTGGTGCGCGAATGGGGCGTGTACAGTGCCCGCGAAAAAGGCGGCATCGGCAAGCCGGCTGTATTCATCATTGATCCGGGCCGCGCCGTGCGATACGTCTCAGTGGACGAAGTGGCTTCGCGGATTGCCGCATCGGAAATTGCGAGACTGCTGCGCGGCGCCGCGTCCGGCCCGCGTCCCAAGCGCCACACAGTGATCCCGCATGCTGGGAACTTCTTTCGCGCCGTGAGCAATTCTCTTCACTACGGCGTGCGCCAGCCGGAATCCGGATCCGACTAACCGGCGCAGTGCTTCACAACGCGGTTGAGCTTCCCGTCCCGGCGATGTACTATCCGGCCCGGAGAAAACCGGCATGGAGCACTTCTGCATAGCGCTGCAGCACAATTCCTGGATGATCGCGCTGAATAGTTCGATCGCGGTTACCTCGTTTTTTGAGGTGTGCCATTACGCCGGATTTTTCCTGCTTGTCGGCTCGATTGGACTGATCGATCTGCGGGTGCTGGGGATCGCGGGACGCAGGCAAACAGCGACGGCGATGGCCGAACAGCTTTTCCCGTGGATGTGGATCGGGCTGATCTTCGCGGCCGTTTCAGGATTTCTGATGTTCGCCGGAGACGCAATCGATTTTTACGAGGCTTCGCTCTTCCGCACGAAGATACTGGTGCTGATCGCGGCGCTGGTCGTGGGGATTTTTGTCCAATGGCAAGTGCCGCGCTGGGACCGCCAAGCGAAGATGCCTCTCGTCGCCAAATCGGCGGCGCTCCTTTCGCTGCTTCTGTGGGTCGCGACCATTCTGGCCGCGCTGGAAGTTCCGGCAATCAATGGAGTGGGCTAATTTGATTTCGCGAGAACACAATGAACTCCTGAAGGCGCGGGGCGCATGAGCGCCGCCCTAATGGCTTTCGCCAAGTGGCTCCAGGGCACCGGCTGGGCCACGTGGATCAGCGGCTCGACGTGGGCGTACCCGTTCGTGCAGCTCACGCATTTTTTCGGGCTATCGCTCTGGATCGGTACGAACCTCGCGCTGGATTTTCGTCTGCTGGGGCTCGGCAGGAAACGTCTAACGGGTGCGGACCTTTCGCGGAATCTGTTTGCATGGAATTGGGCCGGGTTTGCAATAGCGGTTTGCGGCGGCTTCATGCTGTTTTCGGCATCTGCGACGAAATACGTGATCAATCCAGCGTTTCTGATCAAGGTCGGGATTCTGGTTCCCTGCGCGCTGATCGTCCACATCATCGTTCAGCAAAACGCGAAGATTTGGGGCGCCACCGCGGACACTTTGCGCATCGGAAAGTATATGGGCCTCGTCGAAATCATTCTCTGGATCGGAGTAGTGACCGCGGCGGTTTCGATTCCCACATTCGAGATCTTCGGCAGCTGATATGCAGCAATGAAACTTCGCGTTCCTCGAGTGGCGCTGTGGGGAGTAGCCGCTTTGCTTCTCATCACCGGTGGATGCGGCAACAGCCGAGTCAATCTTCCGCCCGCGCCCCCCGTCGATCCAGCAACGGCAGCCTCGATCACGGGAACTGTTAGGCTTCAAGGCACACCTCCAGCGTTGCGCCCCATCGACATGAGCGCATCCGCCACATGCGTGAAAGCGAATCCGGCGCCGGTGCTTCCGCAGGACGTTGTGACCGGCCCGAACGGTGGGCTGGCAAATGTGGTCGTTTACGTAAAATCCGGCCTCGGCCACTATCGCTATCCCGTGCCGCAAACGCCGGTGGTACTCGATCAGAAGAATTGCATGTACACGCCGCACGTACTTGCGGTGATGGTCGGCCAGCCGTTTTCAGTAGCTAATAGCGACCTGACCATGCATAACGTCCATGTGATGGCGCGCCACAATCGCCAATGGAGTTCTTCACAGCCTGTCGGTTCGGCGCCGCTCAAGTCCACGTTCGAACGACCGGAGTTTGCCATTCCGATACTGTGCAACATTCACCCCTGGATGCGCGCCTACATCTTTGCCTTCGATCAGCCATATTTTGCGGTGACCGGCGCCGACGGCGCTTTCGCGATACGAAATCTTCCGCCGGGAACGTACACAATTGAGGCGTGGCATGAGCCAAATCAAACGATGGACGAAACGGTTACGCTCGCGCCCAGGGAATCGAAGATGATGACGTTTACGTTTCATTCCGGCTCATGACGGATACGACTACAGCCGCTATCCGCTGTTTCTAGCCATCCATCCCACAATCTGCTAATTTCGTGCATCGCATTTGCGGCAGGTTTGAGCCTGAAGCGCGGGGCAGCTCAGGCGCATCAAACGCTCCCTACAAACATGGCGTCGCCAAACTCGATCCTCTCGGTTGAAAAGCTGCGCGTCGCATTCGGCCGCACCGTGGTGATTGACGGCATCAGCTTCGAAGTGCGCAAGGGCGATTGCCTCGCCGTGATCGGCCCGAACGGCGCCGGCAAAACGGTGCTGCTGAAGTCGCTGCTTGGCCTCGTGCCGCATCAGGGTGAAATTCGATGGAGCGCCGATACGCGGCTCGGCTACGTGCCGCAGAAAGTGGCGGCGGACCGGCAACAACCGATCCGCCTTGCCGACCTGCTGGCGTCGAAAGCGGCGGTGCAGCATCTTCCGTACTCGGATATATTCGCGGTAGCCGCGGAAGTGGGGCTTTCACCGCATGTTCTGAACGTGAGCGTGGGACACCTTTCCGGCGGGCAGTTTCAAAAGGCGCTGATCGCGTTCGCGCTGCTCGGCCGCCCGAATGTGCTGCTGTTCGATGAGCCGACCGCGAGTCTCGATGAACTAGCCGAGGAACACACGTACGATCTATTGCACCGATTGCAACAGGAGCAAGGCATGACGGTTATTCTGGTTTCGCACGATTTGAGCGTGGTCTATCGGTATGCCACGCAGGTTTTGTGCCTCAGCAAAGCGAAATTGTGCATGGGACCGCCGAAAGAATTGCTGACGCCGGCAATGCTCGAGGAGCTCTATGGCGGGCCATCGAAGTTTTATCGTCACATCAGCCAGTAGCAGAACGGAAGAGAAAGGAATCGCGAAACTCGCGCCAGCCAAGCATGCACGAAGGCCATATCCTGCTGCTGTTCCTCGCGCTGTGCTTCGCCGTGGCTGCCGGTCTGATCGGCTGCTTCGCGTTGATGAAACGCATGCTGCTGGCCAGCGACGTGATTTCGCACCTCGCGCTGCCGGGACTCGGTGTGGCGTTTCTCATGAAAGTGAATCCGCTGTATGGCGGCGCAATCACATTGTTCTTGGGAACTTTTCTGGTTTGGCAGTTGCAGAAAAAAACCGGGCTCGCTACCGACGCCTCGATCGGGGTGGTATTTGCCGCGGCGCTGGCCATTGGCGCGGCGGTGACGCCGAGGGACGACCTGATCGACGCGCTATTCGGCGGACTCGAAAGCGTCAGCAGGCTCGGATTCGCGCTGGGCGCTGCCGCATCGGTCGCAGTCGCCATCGCGGTGTTCTTGATGAAAGACCGGCTGACGCTTTCAACGTTTTCGACGGAATTGGCTGCGTCGTCGGGAGTGAATGTCAGCCGCCTCGATCTTGTTTATCTGCTGGTCTTTAGCCTGACCGTGCTGATCGGGTTGCGCTTTATGGGCGCGCTGCTGGCCAGCGCGCTGGTTATTTTGCCGGCGGCTGCCGCGCGGCAATTCGCGGACCGGCTCTCGCGGTTCTTCGTGATCTCCGTGGTGATCAGCGTTGCGTCCATCCTCGCGGGATTCTTTTTCAACACCTATCTCTTTCATCTTTCGACGATTGCGCCGGTCACGGTGATGTTTGCCGCGCTGGTGTTCGCCGGGAGCCTGGCCGCGCGCCGCGCGTGGTGATCAGCGGGTGGCCGTTTTCGCCGCGCTTTTGCCAAGGAAATTGAGCAGCTCGCGATTCACCTCATCCGCGTGCGTCCAGGCGATGTTGTGCGGCCCGTCTTTCACTTCGTAGAGCCTCGCGCCGGGAACCATTCGCGCCGTGCGCCGGGCGGATGCGTCGATGGGAACGATGCGGTCCGCAGCGCCATGAATCACAAGCGTTGGAACATCGAGCTTCGCCAGGTCAGCGCGGAAATCTTCATGCCAGGTGGGCACGCACGCCACGCTCGCGGTGGCCGATGCGCTGGCGGCCACGTTCCAACTTGCCTGCAGCGCCTGCTCGCTGATGTTTTTTCCCAGCAGCACATCGGTATTGTAGAAATTCTTGAAGAACTCAGTGAAAAAGGCGTATCGGTCCGCCGCCACAGCCTGCTCGATTCCCTTGAACACGGCTTCGTCCACGCCGTCAGCGTTCTCGGCGGTTTTCAGCAGATACGGAGGAATCCCGCCGATAATCACGGCTTTGCTCATGCCCTTGGTGCCGTATTTCCCGGCGTAGCGCGCCACTTCGCCGCCGCCCATGGAAAATCCGACGAGGGAGAAATCGCGAAGACCGAGGTGCTTGATGAGCTTGTGCAAATCCTCGGCAAACGTGTCGTAGTTGTAGCCGGTGGCCGGGTGGCTGGAACGACCGAATCCGCGTCGATCGTAGGCGATCACGCGGTAGCCGGCATTGAGCAGCACTGGAACCTGCTTTTCCCACGATGCAGCGTTCAGCGGATAGCCGTGGATCAGCACCACCGCCGCACCCGAACCATGGTCTTCGTAGTAAAGCTGAATATCGCCCGAGTTTTCCTTGCCTACCGTAACGTATGGCATCGCCGCTCTCCTTTCGCCCGCGTTCGCGCGCCAATCCGCGCTTGAGTTCCGTGGGTTCTCAATCGGATGCGCCGAACCGCCGGGCGATTCAATCCGTACATAATTTTCACGCGAGGCGTGGCCACGTTGGAAGAGCGTGGGAATGCAAAGAAGGACACGCGTAGGCCCTCGGGGAATTTCGTGCAGGCATTCGCTGACTGGACCGGCACGAAACCGTCGGCCGGCGTCAGCCTGCGTGGCGATCTCGGCTGTTGCGCGCACGCCAGCCCGTGGGAAGCTGAAGATCAAGCAGCAAGGCGAGCCGCGGGAGCCGGAGCGGTTAACGCGTCAGGCCGATATAGAGCCACAAGCCTCCGCTGGCCAGCGCTAGCGCGCCTGCCGCAACTGCCAACAACACGATCACATTTCGCAACCGGTTCATTTTGCCGATCAAAACCTGCTGCTCGGCGGCCATAATCGCCTGCTCGGCGCGATTGAGGTACATCTGATCTTCCTCGCGCGTCGAAAGCACGTTGCCATAAATGACGAGAACGGCCAGAACCGCAGTCGTTAAACCAAACGCAATCAAAAGATAATCGAGCGACGGCATTCCTCCCGTCATAAAGCCTCCTCAGGTGCGTACTGGCTTCAGAGCGCCTTCCGATCGACACCATCATTGCCCAAGGGCACAATTCGCTCAGTGACCGCAGCCATGACGCTGAGTGATCTGCGTCACAATCGCTGATTGTCCCAGCAAATTACAAATACGCTCTTTGCGCAGGTAGGAGGCCACCATCCCACCGCGCACCAAAGCGTGCCGCCGGACCCGTTTTCCAAGCTGACAGAGGCCGAGCGCTCGTTGTGTGCTTCTTATCTTTGGTACGTGCCGGTGGGATCGGTTTTCACGCCGTTGTCCATGAACTCCAGCCAGAATCCCTGAGGATCGCCGACGAAGAACATGCGCGTCGTTTTGGAGATGAAAACCGGCGCGTCGGACTTGCTCTCGGTGTGCAGGTGAGCCGCCTTCACGCGCCGGATCATCACGTCATCATCTTTGGACATAAACAGGAAATGCGCGGCGCCCGCGTCTTGAAAGTGTGGCCGCTTGAAATTTCTGCTGTGATTTTTATATTCGACCAACTGCATCACTACCGGCGAGCCCGGAACCAGCGCCTGAGCCATGCGGAACTGGCTATGCGTGCCGGTCAATTGCTCGTAAGCGGCGTCGCCCATCCATGGGCTGAGCCAGAATTTGAAATCCGGACCTACCAGGCTCTCGTACAGGCGTGCAGTTTTTTCGAGATTATCCACGACGATCGTTACGCGTGCGCCCAGCACATTGCTGCCCGACGCAGCCGTGGATGCTGGCGTGGGAGTGATCTGCATCAATTCGACCGGGTAGCCATCCGGATCGCGCACCATCACAGCGCGGATTTTGCCGCTGATTCCTGGCCAACCGGAAAGTTCCACCGGATTTCTCCCTTCGCTAATCACCGGAACCCGCTCGCTTTTTAGAACCGCGAGCGTTTTGTCCAGGTCCGCCACAATCAGGGTCAGGTACGACGCGCCAGGATCGGTGAGCGGCGGATTAAACCGGCGCTTAGGAATTCCTTCGATTTGAATCGCCTCGATTGTCATTTCCGGGCCGCCCGGCGCGGCTGCCGTTCCCGGAATCGGAAGCAGAACCACGCGGCTCGTCTGGAGATAGGGATTCGATACGCCTTGCGCGAGCTCCGCCACTTCCTGCAGTCCTTTGTTGACAAAAAACGGGCGCGGCTGATCGCGCTTGCCGATAAGCTGTAACCCAATCAGGTCGTGATAGAAGTGCGTGGTTAATTCGACGTCGGTGATTTGGCGGCCCAAATGTCCGGGACGAAGGACATCTCCCGGCGGAGCAATGCCCGTGGGTGGCGCGGCAAGCGGCGCCCAGGAGGGTGCTTGCGCCAATGCCTTGGGCGTGGCGGCGAGCAGCATCGCGCCGAGTGCCAAAAGACCGAGAACCGAGTTTTGATGCCGTTGATATAAATGCACCTGAGCCTCTTTTTAGTACCGCAGAATTGTGCAGTTCCGATTTCGCCGCTGCGCATCATACGCTCTCCGCAGGACGGCCACAACGCCGAGGCTTCCCAAAGCTCGGGGCGCTTGCCGTCCGCATCGGTATCCCAGCGCAAGCGTATGCTCGCCGAAGCACCGGGTGTGTACTACGTAACGAAACGTTACGCTCGTTGTCGATGGTTTTGGTTTGCCTCAGCCGGATCACTCCCACCGCAAGCGCCGCAGAAATGACGCTGGTTTCGCCTGTGATGCGCATCACAGCCTGCCGCATGGGCTGCCGATAAGTTAGAAGCATCGCCGTGCTCCCATATGCCCAGGAGGAAAACAGATGGCGCGCATCATTGGGGCAATAGCCACATCCCACTCTCCGACGATCGGTTTTGCTTTGGATCGCCACAAGCAGAGCGATCCCGCCTGGGCGCCGATTTTCAAAGCCTACGAGCCCGTGCAGCAGTGGCTGAAGGAAAAAAAGCCGGACGTGTTGTTCGTGATTTTTAATGACCACGTCACCTCATTCTTCTTCGATCACTATTCGGCTTTTGCCCTTGGAATCGACAATCAATATGAGGTGGCTGACGAAGGGGGCGGGGCGCGCGCCCTGCCGCCCGTCAAGGGCCACTCGGCCCTAGCCCAGCACATCGGCGCGTCGCTCGTTGCCGATGAATTCGACATGTCGTTTTTTCAGGACAAGCCTCTTGATCACGGCTGCTTCTCGCCGCTTTCGATGCTCTGGCCGCACGAACGCGAATGGCCGGGCGCGATCATTCCGCTGCAAGTGGGCGTGCTGCAATTTCCGATCCCGTCCGCCAAACGCTGCTACCGGCTCGGCCTGTCGCTGCGAAGGGCCATCGAAAGCTATCCCGAAGATCTTTCGGTTGTTATCGTCGCCACAGGCGGCCTTTCGCACCAAGTGCACGGAGAACGCTCGGGCTACAACAACCTCGAATGGGACATGCAGTTTCTCGAGATGATCGAAAAAGATCCCATACGCTTGACGGATATCCGGTTGGCGGATTTTGTGCGGCTCGGCGGATTCGAGGGAGCTGAGGTGATCATGTGGCTGATCATGCGCGCCGCGCTTTCGGGAAACGTCCGCAAGATTCATCAAACCTATTACCTGCCGACCATGACCGCGCTGGCCACCGCGATCTACGAAAACCAAGCCGTCGAGCCGATGGCCAAAACCAATCAGGATTACTGCAACCATGTGCAATACCAACTCGAGGGGGCCGATAAAATTCCGGGGACATATCCGTTCACGCTGGCTCGTAGCGTGAAAGCCTACCGGCTGAACAAATTTCTTCACCGACTGATTGATCCCGACCACCGCCGCCGTTTTCTGGAAGATCCCGAAACACTATTTGAGGATTGCGGGCTGTCACTTGAAGAGCGCGATCTCGTCCGACGCCGCGACTGGCGCGGCATGATTCAGTACGGCGTCATTTTTTTCATGCTCGAAAAGCTTGGAGCTGTCGTCGGTGTCTCGAATCTCCACATCTACGCCGCCATGCGCGGCGAGCCTCTCGAAAAATTTTTAAAAACCCGCAATCAGCCCGGTGCGTTCTACTCCGTCGCCGGCAAGGATGCGGCCGAGCTCGATTGGGAGAAAACCTCGGCTCCCCAAGCTCGTTAATGTCGCGCCTGATGAATTCGCCCGTCAGTTAGCCGGCCACGGAGGGTCTTCGGCATTCCGGCGCTCGCTGGGGGCTACGTGCAGACGCACGAGCGCATCATTGTGCCTGTAAAATGCCGGCTTCGTTCGCTTGCCAGCTGTCTGCTCCCGCGATGTGCTGGCGCTCGCCACGGGCACGACCGGTCGTTGCCGAGTGTTTAAGTCTTATAGCACAGAGTGCGGCTCTTGCCGTTCTGCCGAAGCCCATTTCGCCAGCGAAACCGTCCCCGGCTTGGCGCGCATGTGTTCTGCACTTCGCTCAAACTTGTGATAGGGTGGAATTGAGTTCGATGAGCCTAGCCGAAAGCCGAGACCACCCGCGCATGCCCCCAACACACGAGAATCGCTTGAAAAATTCCGCGAGCACTTATCTCCGCTCCGCAGCGCATCAGCCAATCGACTGGAACGAGTGGGGCGAAGAAGCTTTCGCCAAAGCGCGCGCCAGCGAAAAACCGATCCTGCTGGATATTGGCGCGGTCTGGTGCCATTGGTGCCATGTGATTGACCGCGAAAGCTATGAAAATCCGGAGATCGCCGAAATCATTAACCGCCTGTTCGTTCCAATCAAGGTCGATCGTGACGAACGCCCCGACGTGGATGCGCGCTATCAATCCGCCGTCAGCGCCGTTTCCGGACAGGGCGGCTGGCCACTCACGGCGTTCTTGACGCCGGATGGCAAGCCATTCTACGGCGGCACGTATTTCCCCCCGGATGATCGAATGGGCCGTCCGGGATTTAAGCGCGTCCTGCTCGCCGTTTCCGATGCGTACAAAAACCGCCGCGCCGAAGTGGATCAGTCTTGGCAGGCGCTGGAACAGGCTGTCGCGAAGGCCGAAATTTTCCAGGATTCACGCGGAGCGTTCGACGCGCGGATCATCGATACGGTGGTCGAATCCGCCATTTCGCAATTTGACGAAGCGCACGGGGGCTTCGGGCATTCGCCGAAATTCCCGCATGCAGGTGCGATTGACCTTCTTCTTGAACGATACCAAGCCACTCGCGACGAACGGCTTCTTCATATCGCGGAGCGGACCCTGGAAGGCATGGCGCGCGGAGGCGTGTACGACCAGCTCGGCGGCGGCTTCCATCGCTATTCCGTGGATGAACGCTGGTGCGTGCCGCATTTCGAGAAGATGAGCTACGACAACTCGGAGCTCCTGAAGAATTACTTGCACGCTTATCAGGTGACGGCCAAGCCTTTTTATCGAGATATCGCCGAAGGAATCATTTCGTGGGTCACGGACGTTCTCTCGGATCAGCAACGCGGAGGCTTTTACGCCAGCCAGGATGCGGACCAAACTCTCGAAGACGACGGCGACTATTTCACATGGACTCTGGCCGAGGTTCGCGATGCGCTTTCGCCCGAGGAATCACGCGCCATCGAAATTTACTACGACGTCGAGGCAAACGGAGAAATGCACCACGACCCGGCGCGGAATGTTCTCTGGGTCGCATCGCACATCGAAGCGCTGGCGCAGAAGCTAGGCCTCGATCCTGCCAGCGCGTCGACCCTGCTGGCGCGCGCCCGCGGCAAACTGCTCGCCGCGCGCATGAACCGGCGGCCAATTCCCGCAGTCGATCGGACGCACTACGTCGGCTGGAACGCGATGTTCGTCTCCGCGTATCTCGAAGCAGCGCGCGTGCTGAAGCGCCCCGATTGCCGCGAATTCGCGCTCAAGACGCTCGATCGCCTCATGGCCGAAGCATGGGACGAATCGAAGGGCTTTCTGCATCGCGTCGGAGGGCCGCGGCTGGAGGGCATTCTCGACGATCAGGTCTTCGCGATTGTCGCGCTGCTCGATGCGTGGGAACAAACACTCGAGCGCCGTTATGCCAAAACCGCCGAACGCGCCATGCGGCTGTGCATCGAGCGCTTTGGCGACCCCGAGGGCGGCGGATTTTTCGATCGCGCCAAGGATGCCGCGCCGCTCGGAGGTCTTGACGTCCGCCGCAAGCCGCTACAGGATTCCCCGACTCCCGGCGCGAACTCGATCGCGGCGATGGCGCTTGATCGACTTGCCGATTTGACCGGCGACAAGCTCTACAGCGATTTCGCCGAAAAAACCCTGGAAGCGTTCATCGGCTCGGTGCCGCGGTATGGGCTCTACGCAGCGAACTATGCCCTCGCGGCGCTGCTGCACTCGCGTCATCCAATGCAGGTAGTCGTCACTGGCACGGCAAATGACGAAGCGGCCTCGGCTTTGGAATCCGCGGCGCTCGAAATTTATCGCTTCGGGAAAATCGTGATGCGCATGACTCCAGAGCGCGTCTCCGTTGGCGATCTTCCGGCCGCTTTGCGGCAAACCATCCCGCATCTGGATGCCGCGAGGCCACGAGCGATCGTTTGCTCCGGCGGCATTTGCCATGCTCCGGTCGCGAGTCTCTCCGAGTTGAAATCAAAGCTCACGGCGGCGGTCGGTGCCGCCGCAACTTCTTGACGCGCGGGCGCGCCCGATGCGATAATTTCTCGCTTTAGTCGGCACTTGCTAAGTGGGTGCAGCCGGACGTCACGCCGGGAATCACCAAAAATAAATCAGGAGCACGGTAGCAGCGCGTTTATTTGACGATGGCAATCCTTCACCAGCTTGCAATTTTGTTCCTGGATTCCGTGCCCACGGTCATTCTTTTTCTCTTGTTCTACTTTTTCATGCGCTGGGCCTTTTTCCGTCCGCTGCAGAAAACGATGGCGGAACGCGCCGCGCGCATCGAAGGGGCGCGCGCGGAAGCAGCAGCGGTAGAAGCGGAAGCCAAGCACGAGCTGGACGCCTACCACCAGGCGCTTCGCCGCGCTCGCGGAGAAATTTACGCGCAGCAGGAAGCGGCGCGCCAAGCGGCGCTGGAGAATCGCGCGAAGCTGCTGAAAGCGATGCGGGCGCGCGCGGAAGAGGAAGTCGCCGCCGCGAAAAAGCGCATCGCCGAAGATTTCAACGCGTCGCTCGCGGAGGTGGAAGCACAAACGCCGGTTCTCGCGCAAGAAATCGTCCGCGCGATTCTGAAAAGCCCCTCCCCGACGCGCGTAGGTGCCGTCCGGTGAATTGCCCCGCACACATGGTTTCGCCAAGCACACGCATGTGGATGGCACGTTTGGGTGTGGCGGTGATCGCGCTGCTGTTACATGCCGCGCCCGCGCTGGCGCAGGAAAGCGGTCCGTCGATTACCGACTCAACCGGCGGATGGGTGTTCCGCTGGATCAATTTTGCAATTCTTGTCGCCATCCTCGTGTACGCCTTCTCGAAAGCGGCTCCGAAATTCCGGAAAAACTCCGAAGAGATCGCGCGCCAGATCGCCGAAGGCGCGCGTGCTCGGGAAGCCGCCGAACAACTGCGCCGCGAAGTCCGCACCAAGATGGCCGGAATCGAAGCCGAAGTTGCCGTGATGCGCGAGGAAGCCAAGCGGGGAGAGGAAGCCGAAGCGGAGCGAATTCGCGCCCTGGCCAAATCGGAAGCTGAGATGATTGAGCGCGCCGCGCGGGCGGAAATCGCCGCCGCGGAACGCGCCGCGCGCCTGGAACTTCGTGCCACCGCGGCGCGGCTGGCGGTGCAGCGCGCGGAAGCGTTGCTACGCGAGCAACTGAGCGCGAGCGACGAATCGGCATTGTTCCGCAATTTCGTGGCGGAGATCGAAAGGAGCGCGAATTGAGCGGCGCGATTGCATCGCGATATGCGGCGGCGCTCGCCGATGCCGCACTGGACGAGGGCAACCCTGAACGCGTGCGCGGCGATCTGGCGGCCTTCGTTAGCGCTTTCGATGAATCGCCGGAACTGCGCAATGTGCTGGAGACGCCCGCCGTGTCTCCGGAATTGAAGCGCAAGGTTGTGGACGAATTGGCGAAGCGCATGAATCTGGTTCCGGCGGTGCGAAACTTCGTATTTCTGCTGATCGATCACAACAGGACCGATATGGTTCGCGAAATCCGGCAGGCGTTTCATGAGGCGCTGAACGAGCGGCTGGGCATCGCGGATGCGGAAGTTACATCGGCGCGAGAGTTGAGCGCCGATGAGCGGCGGGAATTAACCGAGGCGCTCGAACGGCGCACGGGCAAGAAAATCGAAGCGCGTTTCCAACAGGACGCGTCGCTGCTGGGCGGCGCCGTCGTGCGGGTCGGATCCGTGGTTTACGACGGCTCGGTACGCGAGCAACTCGCCCGGCTGCGCGTACAGCTCGAATCGGCATAGGAGCAGGAATGGCCACTACCATTAAAGCGGACGAAATCACCAGCATTCTGCGTGAGCAGATTGAAAATTACCAGCAGACCGTCGCGGTGGAAGAAGTGGGCTCTGTCATTTCGGTCGGGGATGGCATCGCGCGCATTCACGGCCTGGATCGTTGCATGGCCGGCGAAATGCTGCAATTTCCGCACGGCGTTTTCGGCATCGCATTGAATCTGGAAGAAGATCAGGTGGGCGCGGTTTTGCTCGGAGACTACACGGAAATCCGCGAGGGCGACACCGTTAAGCGAACCAAGAACATCATGTCCGTGCCCGTTGGCGACGCGCTCATCGGGCGCATCGTCAATCCGCTGGGCCAGCCAATTGACGACAAAGGACCGATTGTAACCCACCATCGGAATCCGCTGGAGCGGTTAGCGCCGGGAGTGGTGGACCGGCAACCGGTGCGCGAACCGGTGCAGACGGGAATCAAAGCCATCGACGCGATGATTCCCATTGGCCGCGGGCAGCGCGAGTTGATTATCGGCGATCGCCAAACGGGCAAAACCGCCATCATCCTTGACACCATTTTGAATCAAAAAGGCGGAGATTTGATTTGCATCTACTGCGCCATCGGACAGAAGCGGTCCACCGTGGCGCAGGTGGTGAAGACGCTGACGGACTACGGCGCGATGGACTACAGCATCGTCGTTTCGGCCTCCGCTTCCGAGCCCGCCACGATGCAATACATCGCTCCATTCGCTGCGGCGGCCATTGGCGAGTATTTCCGCGACACCAAGCGCCACGCCATCTGCTTCTATGACGATCTTTCAAAGCACGCGCAGTCGTATCGGGAAATTTCGCTGCTGCTGCGCCGTCCGCCTGGCCGCGAAGCGTATCCTGGTGACGTTTTCTTCCTGCACTCGCGCTTGCTGGAGCGCGCCGCCAAGCTAAGCGACGCTCTGGGCGCCGGTTCATTGACGGCGCTTCCCGTTATCGAAACACAGGCTGGCGACGTATCCGCGTACATTCCGACAAACGTAATTTCCATCACCGACGGGCAGATCTACCTGGAAGCCGATCTTTTCAACGCCGGAATCCGGCCTGCGATTAACGCCGGCATTTCGGTAAGCCGCGTCGGCGGCAACGCGCAGACCAAGGCCATGAAGAAGGTGGCCGGCACGCTGCGCCTAGACATGGCGCAGTATCGCGAGCTTGCGGCCTTCGCGCAATTTGGCTCGGAGCAGCTCGACAAAGCCACGCAAGCACAGCTCGCGCGCGGACAGCGTCTGGTGGAAGTGCTGAAACAGGACCAATACCAGCCGCTTCCTGTCGAAAAACAAGTACTGATCGTTTTTGCCGGCGGCCGAGGATATCTGGACGATCTGCAAGTTTCCGAAGTGCGCCGCTTCGAACGCGAGCTGTATCCCTTCGTGGAGACCAACTTTCCCGGCGTCTTCAAAACGCTGCGCGAAAAGAAGGCTATCGACGACGGGCTGCAAGCCGAAATGATAAAAGCGCTCGACGCGTTCAAAGAGAGCTTCAAAGCCACGTTGGCCGCGGCCGCGGATTGATAACGATCGCCCATGCCGACACTGCTCGATTATCGCCGCCGAATTCGCTCCGTTAAGAGCACACAGCAGATTACCCGCGCGATGAAATTCGTCGCTGCGGCGAAGCTGCGGCGCGCGCAGGAGGGGGTATTCTCGGCGCGTCCGTACGCGCATGAAATTGTGCGGGTGCTGCGATCGGCGGCCGCTCGCATGGAAACCACGGTCCATCCGCTGCTGGAACGGCGGCCGGAAGAAAGAATTCTGATCGTGGTGCTTACCGGCGATCGCAGCTTGTGCGGGGCGTTCAATACAAACGTGCTGCGGCGCGCGACAACCTTCGCCCGCGAGAATTCCTCGAAGCAAATTGCGTGGATCGCAATCGGCAAAAAAGGGCGTGACACGCTGCGCAAACGCAGCTGGAAATTGCTGGGCGAATATCTGGGCGTCTCCAGCAAAGTGGAGTATTCCACGGCCAAGGATATATCCGCGAAAGTCGCCGACCTTTACGCGAGTAAGGAAGTCGATGCGGTGTATGCGGTTTACAACGAATTTAAAAACGTGCTGGTGCAGCGCCTGCAGGTTCAAAAGCTGCTTCCGATCGATCCGGCCGTGCTGGGATCGCAGGCGGAGGAGATCGTAGCCGAAGCCGCCGCGCCAACAGGCCAAGCGCTGCCACGCGACCTGGCGCCTTCGGGGCAGGGCTTGCTCGTCGACTACATCTACGAGGAACCCGTACACGAAATTTTCGATCATCTGCTGCCGCGGTACCTGGAATCGGAAGTCTTCAGGATTTTGCTGGAGTCAGCGGCTGCGGAACACGCGGCGCGCATGACGGCCATGGATTCGGCGACCCGAAATGCGTCGGAACTGATCGACCGATTGACCCTGGAGATGAACAAGATTCGGCAGGCGAGTATCACGAAGGAACTGATCGAGATCGTGAGTGGCGCTGCCTCCGCGATGTCGTGAGCTTAGGGGGAATGAAAAAAAATGGCGAGCGATGCCAAAACAGTTGGGCGAGTAATAGAGGTAATTGGCCCTGTCGTCGACGTGCAGTTCGAGGAGGGCCACCTGCCGCTGATCCACAGCGCCGTGCACATCACGAGCGAAGGATTCGACCTGCCGGAGCCGATCGACCTTATAGCCGAGGTGGCGCAGCACCTGGGAGAAGGCCGCGTGCGCTGCGTGGCAATGAAGCCCACCGAGGGCATGATCCGCGGCATGAAGGCGAAGGATATGGGCGAGCCGATTTCTGTGCCGGTAGGACGTCCAACACTGGGGCGAGTGATGAATGTGCTCGGCGAGCCGGTGGATAAGCTCGGGCCGATTCAAACCGACAAGACTTATCCCATTCATCGGCCGGCGCCGTCACTCGAGGACCAATCCACCACGCTGGAAATGTTTGAAACCGGAATTAAAGTCGTCGATCTACTGGAACCGTACTTGAAAGGTGGCAAGATCGGGCTTTTCGGCGGCGCCGGCGTGGGCAAAACCGTCCTAATCCAAGAATTGATTAACAACGTAGCCATGAAGCACGGCGGCGTATCGGTATTCGCCGGCGTGGGCGAGCGCACGCGTGAAGGAAACGACCTGTGGCTCGAGTTCCAGGAATCGGGAGTAATCGAGCCTGGCAATTATGAGAAGTCACGCTGCGCGCTGATCTATGGACAGATGACCGAACCGCCCGGCGCCCGCCTGCGCGTGGGCTTGACAGGACTGACGGTGGCGGAATATTTCCGTGACGAGGAGCACCTGGATGTGCTCCTTTTCATCGACAACATTTTCCGATTCGTGCAGGCCGGCTCGGAAGTTTCAGCGCTGCTCGGCCGCATGCCTTCGGCGGTAGGCTACCAGCCAAACCTGAACACGGAAATCGGAGAGCTCCAGGAACGAATCACGTCCACCAAGCACGGTTCGATCACCTCCGTCCAGGCGATTTACGTGCCCGCGGACGATTACACCGATCCAGCCCCGGCTGCGACGTTCACGCACCTGGACGCCACGACGAACCTGAGCCGACAAATTTCCGAGCTGGGTATCTATCCCGCAGTCGATCCCCTGGCCAGCTACTCGCGTATTCTCGACCCGCGCATTTTGGGGCAGGAGCACTACACGGTGGCGCGCGCGGTGAAATCCGTGCTGCAGCGCTACAAAGAACTGCAGGACATCATCGCGATTCTCGGCATCGAGGAGCTTTCAGACGAGGACAAGCAGACCGTTGCGCGCGCGCGCAGAATCCAGAGATTCCTGTCGCAGCCCTTCTTCGTTGCGGCGCAGTTCACCGGCATCGAGGGCAAGTACGTGAAGATCGAGGATACGATTCGTGGGTTCAAGGAGATCGTCGAAGGAAAACACGACGATCTGCCGGAGCAGGCGTTCTACATGGTTGGCACGATCGAAGAGGCGCGCGAGAAGGCGCAACAGATGGCGGCAGTGGCCTAGCTCGCGCCTCCACGGGAACAGACCGATGGCAACGGATGCAATCGAACTCCAAATCGTGACTCCCGAGCGGCACGTGCTGCAGGATTCCGTGCAGAGCGTCGAAATCCCGGGCAAAGAGGGCTATCTCGGAATTCTGCCGGGGCACGCGCCGCTGATCACGGAGCTGGGGATCGGCGTTCTTTCCTATCGGAAAGACTCCGAAACGCGCTACCTGACCGTGATGAATGGCTATGCGGAAGTGCTGCCGCATCGCGTGATCGTGCTCGCGGAAGTATCAGAGCGCGCCGAGGAAATCGACTTGGAGCGCACGCGCCGAGCTCGTGAGCGCGCGCAATCGGAGATCTCCAAGGCTGCTCCAGGGTTTGAGGACTGGCGGCGCGCAGAATTGGCGCTGCAAAGGGCACTGGTGCGGCTGCAGGCTGCATCCAGAACCGGCGGCGGCGCGGGCGAGGGTACGCACGGCTCGTGACCTACTGCGTTGGAGGGCCTGGCGTTGAGCCCAGCGGTTACGTGCGGCCCAAAAACAGCGGGTAGGCGGAAAAACAAGAAAAATGGCTCAGATCACGCTCTATTGCTCGCGCTGGTGCGCCGATTGCCGCCGCGCCAAAAATTTCCTGCAAGAGCGAGGCGTCGCGTTCACCGAAATCAATATCGACGATTTTCCGGAAGCCGAGGATTTAGTGTTGCGCGTCAACAACGGCCGGCGCAAGGTTCCCACGGTGATGGTTGAAGGACGCTACTTCGCGTGCAGCCCGTTCGACCCGTACCAGCTTGCGGAAGAGCTGGACATCCCGCTGCACACCACCTCCCAATCCTAGCGCCATAGTTTCCGCCAAACGGCTTGCTATGCGAGGCCCGAGCCGCGGGTCATCACCGCAGCCACACGTAAATCGGGAGTCAGTGCGACAAGGTCGGCATCCGCGCCAATGGCGAGAATGCCTTTTCGTCCGGCGATCCCCAGGCGCCGTGCGGGTAAAATCGTGGCCATGCGCACGGCGTCCCGCAACGAAACGCCGAGAGCGACTAGATTGCGAATCGCGTGATCGAGAGTGAGCGTGCTACCCGCGAGCTTTCCTTCGGAATTTCGGCAGACGCCGTCTTTCACGGTAACGTCGATATTACCCAAGCGGTAGTTTCCATCCGGCATGCCCGTGGCTGCGATTCCGTCGCTCACCAGCAGCACGGCATCGACGCCTTTGCATCCGATTAGCACCTGGATCGCGGGTCCGGAGACATGGACTCCATCAGCGATAATTTCCGCGGTGATTTCCGGATCGGTGAGAATCGCGCCAATAATGCCGGGGTCTCGATGATCGAAAGGGCGCATGGCATTGTAGACATGCACGGCGTGGCGCGCGCCGACATGAATCGCGGCGCGGGCCTGCTCGAAATCCGCGTCGGTGTGCCCGAGTGCCGCGACGATTTTTTCCGCTACGATCGCCTCGATCAGTTTCGTTGCGCCAGGCACTTCCGGCGCGACGGTGACGATTTTGACCAAGCCGTCCGCCGCTGCGAGCAGCTTCTGTAGCGAATCAATCGATGGTTTGGCGATCGAATCCGGCGGATGAACTCCGCGCTTCGTCTTGCTGATGAACGGGCCTTCGAGGTGGATGCCGAGAATCTCAGCCGCGGGACGCGCATCGCCGGATGACGACTCGTGCTTTCGAATGTAACGCGCGATGCCTTGCAGGCTGTGGCAAGTCTCGTCAATTGGCGCCGTGACCGTGGTAGCCACAATGGATGTGGTGCCATGCCTGGCGGCAACAGAGGTGACGCGGTCGAGGGCGCGCGCGTTTGCTTCCATCACGTCGTGCCCGCCGGCACCATGAATATGCACGTCGACGAAGCCGGGAACAACAGTCATGGCGCTCGCGACGTAATCCGTCGCTCCGGCAGGGACCCGCACTTCGTCGCGATGGCCGATGGCGGAGATCCGGCCGTCTTCAACCACGATTATGCTTTCCGTGAGTTCTTCTTCCGGCGTAAGGATGCGGCTGGCGTGAACGACCGTAGCAGACATGATTTTTCGATGCTACCCGAATTCCGGGGAAAATCGCACGCGAGCTTTGCATCTGTTTTCGAGTTCGTTACAATCGGATCACGCGAATTTTACGGAGGAATTGGTAATGGCATATGACAAGCGGTACGTGGCCCAGAAGCGCCAGCGCCGCCGACGCAAGGCGGCCAAGGCCAAGCTGAAGCTTTACGAACAAGGAAAGCTACCCCACGACAAGCTGCCGGCGCTTTCTAAAAGATTTCTGAGCCGAAAGACTCGCGCACTCAAGCGGGCCGAGTGAAAAAGTTCCGATAAATAGAAAACGGGCGCCCAGCTCATGCCGGGCGCCCGTTTTGTCTGTGTTGTCGCACCCCGCCAGAGATTGTGGCAATCTCGCCTTCAGTTCCCGGATGCCTGCGCGTGTGTCGAATAGGTCTTCGGCACACTCAGATAGCCCGAGATTTTGTTCTTACCCACCTGGTTGACCGTAAACTCCAGGGGTGCATGGCTGCTGTCGGCGAAGAAGTAGATCGGTTCGTCGACGGAGCGGTTCCGCTTGTCAAAGCGCTGGTCGTTCACGTAGAGAGATACGGTGTAGAGGTTCTTCTTCGGGTTCACCCCCCGGAGAACAACCATGATATCGCCGACTTTTTCGCGCTGGTTCTTGCGATTGATGGTGAACTCGTAATAATCACGTTCCCCGAGACGGCGGAGCTCTTCGATCTGATCGTGGTTCTTCGCAATCAGGGTGCCGAATTCTCCGCGCGTCATGTTGAGACTGTTCTTTGTGTTTTCGAGGTCCGATTTCACACCGGTCACATCGGTGCCGATCTTGTTGACGTCATCAACGTTCGCCTTGGTCGCCAGCGCACCGTTCACGTCATTCTGTAAGGCGGCCAGTTGGCGTGCGTCCTCTTCACGGATTTTCTTGGCCTGATATTGGGCTCTGATGAGCTCGCTCTGTGTTAGCTTCATCTTGTCGGTCACAACGCTCAGCTCGCCCTGGAGCTGTGCGTTGGTGTCTTCGGCTTTTGCCAGCCGCTGGCTCAGCACATCTTCGTTCTGCTTCAGTTGCTGAGTCTGATTCGCGAGCGACTGTGCGAGAGCGGTGGAACGGTTCGCGGCAGTCCACCCAGCACCCAGGGCCACCAACGAGACCACGGCCAGGACCACAACGGATATGCCGATCCATCGCGGCGAGGACGTATCGTGCGTCACTTCGTTCTGATTTTCTTCAAACATGCTCATAGCCTCCGTGGGAAACCCCTTGCGGTGCCGGGTAAGTGCACGCCTCAAGCCAAATGGCCGCGAACGACCGGAGGCACGCAATGCTTTAGATATAGCGACATTTATGGAAAAAAATGCAGAAAATGCCCTGGTTTGGAGCGCTATCACGAGGGTGCAAATTTTACGTGCGAGCAAGTGTTTCTGCACGCAACAGGTACTAGAACCGTACTAGCCGAGATGTCCCGGGGCGCTCGCGCCTAATAAACGCAAATCAGCGCGCAGTCGTCATGCTGCGAAGTCGCGCAATGCGCTCGGACAATGGAGGATGGGTGCTGAACAATTTCGAGAGCACTTCACCAGCCGCAAAAGGCTGGACGATGCAGAGAGCGGATGTGGACGGAGAAATATCCATTGGGATTCGCTGGTTGTAAGCACCTAGCTTCTCAAGCGCGCTAATCAGTCCGTTGGGATATCCGACCATCTTGGCGCCGGAAGCGTCCGCCTGGTACTCGCGCTGGCGAGAAATACCGAGCTGCAAAAGCATCGCCGCAAAGGGGGCGAGAATCAGCATCAGAATCGCGCCCCAGCCTCCGCCGTCGCTATCATTATCGCGGCCGCCAAAGCCCCCAAAAAACATTCCCCAGCGGCCCATTTCCGCAAGCCACGTGATGGCCCCCGCGATTGTGGCCGCGATGGACGAAGTGAGAATATCGTAATTACGGACGTGAGACAGTTCATGAGCGATGACGCCTTCCAGTTCATCGTCATTCATGATTTGCATCAATCCCTGTGTCACGGCCACCGATGCGTGCCGCGGGTTTCGGCCCGTGGCGAAGGCATTTGGCGCCGCTTGGGGTATCAGGTAAAGCTTTGGAACCGGCAAACCAGCCTTGGCGGCAAGGCGCTCCATCACCTCATAGAGCCGGGGCGATTCCTCGCGGCTGATGGGAACGGCTCCAGCGGACTTCAAGGCGATCTTATCGGAAAAAAAGTAAGCAACACCGTTCATAAGAATGGCAAAGCCAAGCGCGATGGTCATGCCCTGTCGGCCGCCAAACGCCTGGCCGAGGAAAAGCAAAAGGAGCGTAAGAGCGGTCAGCAAAAACGCGGTCTTTAGGGTTCTCATTTACGGATAATCTCCCGAGACGTCTCAGGCGGCGCCGGCCTTCACGGTCTGCTCAAATTTCATCTCGCCGGATTTCGAATCGGCGTCCACCAGAACTTCTTCTCCGGGCTTGACCTCTCCATCAAGAATACGCATGGCGAGCGGGTCTTGTATCAGGCGCTGGATGGCCCTCTTCATCGGCCGAGCGCCGAACGCCGGGTCGTACCCTTCGCGGAACAGCAGTGCTTTCGCTGCGGGCGTCAGTTTAAGCGTAATGTGCTTTTCTTCAAGCCGCTTCATGAACGAGGCCATCTGCAAGTCCACAATGCGCTCGATCTGTTGTTTGCCCAACGGGCTGAACATCACGATGTCGTCGATGCGGTTCAAGAATTCCGGCCGGAATAGCGTGCGCAGCGCGGCCATGGCTTCCTCACGCGCCTTCTTCGGATCGGAGGCGGCCAGCTCGAAAATGGCTTGCGAGCCGACGTTCGACGTCATGATGACCACGCTGTTCCGGAAATCAACGGTGCGCCCTTTGCCGTCCGTGAGCCGGCCGTCTTCAAGAATCTGGAGGAGGACGTTGAAGACGTCGGGATGCGCCTTCTCGATTTCGTCGAGAAGCACCACGGAGTAGGGGCGGCGCCGGACCTGTTCCGTTAATTGTCCGCCTTCTTCATAGCCGACATATCCCGGAGGCGCCCCAATCATACGAGCGACGGAGTGCTTTTCCATGTACTCCGACATGTCGAGGCGAATGATCGCGCGTTCGTCATCGAACAAGAATTCGGCGAGAGCCCGCGCCAGTTCGGTTTTGCCAACTCCGGTGGGCCCCATGAAGAGGAACGAACCGATCGGCCGATTGGGATCGGCAAGTCCGGAACGGCTCCGGCGAATCGCGTTAGCCACGGCCGCAAGCGCGGCATCCTGCCCGACGACCCGCTGGCGCAGGCGTTCCTCCATGTGAACCAGCTTCTCGATCTCGCCTTCCAACAGGCGTCCCACGGGAATTCCGGTCCACTTGCTGACGATCTTGGCGATTTCCTCTTCGCCGACTTCTTCCTTGAGCATCGGGTGGTCTTTTTGGAGCTCGGCGAGCTTGTCTTGAGCTTCCTTTAGCGCTTTTTCGGCAGCGGCGAGCTTGCCATAGCGAATTTCCGCCACACGGGATAGATCGCCGGCGCGCTCGTAGCGCTGCTCTTCGGCTTTGAGCCGCTCAATTTCCTCTTTTTGACTGCGGATCCGCCCGATGGCATCTTTTTCCGTCTGCCAGTGGGCCTTCAGACCGTTGGACTGCTCGTGCAGCGCGCTTAGCTCTTTCTCGATTTGCGAAAGGCGCTCGCGCGAGTGCGCGTCGGATTCCTTGCGGAGAGCCTGGCGTTCGATTTCGAGCTGCATGATGCGGCGCTCAATCTCGTCGATTTCCGTGGGCAGCGAATCGATTTCCATGCGCAAGCCCGCGGCAGCTTCATCGACAAGATCGATGGCCTTGTCCGGCAGGAATCGGTCCGTGATATACCGCTGCGAAAGGAGCGCCGCCGCGACAATCGCCGCATCCTTGATGCGCACGCCGTGATGCACCTCGTATCGCTCTTTTAGACCGCGAAGAATGGCAATGGTGTCTTCGACGGAAGGCTCGCCAATCATAACCGGCTGAAAGCGCCGCTCCAGGGCCGGGTCCTTTTCGATGTATTTACGGTATTCGTTAAGCGTGGTAGCGCCAATCGCGCGCAATTCTCCGCGGGCCAGCGCCGGCTTGAGCATGTTGGACGCGTCCATGGACCCTTCAGCCGCGCCTGCTCCGACGAGCGTGTGCAGCTCGTCAATGAAGAGAATGATCTGGCCTTCCGATTCGCTGACTTCCTTCAGGAGCGCCTTCAAGCGGTCTTCAAATTCGCCGCGATACTTCGCGCCAGCTACCAGCGAGGCAAGGTCGAGGGCCACGATGCGTTTCGGCTTCAGAACTTCGGGAACATCGCCGGATACAATTCGTTGAGCGAGACCTTCCACGATGGCCGTCTTGCCGACGCCCGGCTCACCGATGAGGACAGGGTTGTTTTTTGTGCGCCGCGCCAGAATCTGCATCACGCGGCGGATCTCTTCATCGCGGCCGATTACGGGGTCCAGCTTACCGCGGCGCGCGAGATCCGTCAGGTCCCGCGCATATTGCTCGATGGCGCGATAGGTCGCTTCCGGATTTTGGGAAGTAACGCGGTGACTCCCGCGAATGCTGGTCATCGCCTGCAGAATGGCGTCGTGGCTGGCGCCGTGCCGCGCGAGGATTTGAGCCGCCGGATCCTTATCGGCGGCTGAGATCCCGAGCAATATGTGTTCGGTCGAGACGTATTCGTCCTTTAATCGCTGCGCTTCATCAAAGGCGCGCTCCAGAACATCGCTGGCAGCGCGCCCGAGGGATTGCTCGGCAACCCCAGAAATCTTGGGCAGGCGACCGATTTGCCGCTCGATTTCCGTGGTTAATGCTGCGATCGGCGCGCCCAGCTTTTCCAGCAGCGGACGCACAACGCCGTCGCCCTGGGCCACCAGCGCCCATAACAAATGCAAAGGCTCGATCAGCTGCTGGCCGGAACGCCCGGCCATCTCCTGAGCAGCTTGCAATGCCTCCTGCGCCTTTACTGTGAACTTATCGAATCGCAGCATGATGGAATTCTCTCATTTCTGACGTTCAGTCTAAAGCTCCGCGATTTGGGGGACCGGGCCCGTATCCCGGCCCCCTCTCCGGCTTGACCTAGTTGCCATGGGAGGTCGAGATTTTTACCTGCTTCGGCTTCGATTCCGCGCGCTTCGGCATAATCACCGTCAATACGCCATTCTTGTACTCGGCTCGAATGGCGTCCGTATCGACCGTGTTCGGCAAGCTGAAGCTGCGGCTGAACGAGCCAAAAGCGCGCTCGACGCGCAGGTAATTCTCTTCCTTGACCTTTTGCTCGAATTTACGCTCGCCCCGAATGGTGAGCATGTTGTTCTCAACGTGAATGTCGATGTCCTTCTCCGGAACGTCCGGCAGATCAGCCTTCAGCACCAGTTCGTTCTCCGTCTCATAGATATCGACCGACGGCGCCCAGGTGGTCAGCGCTGATTCGTCCGTATGTCCGCGGAAGCTGGACTCGAAAAGACGGTTCATTTGATCCTGCAGACTGGTCAGGTTTCGGAATGGGTCCCAGCGGATAACGGAAGTTGCCATGTTCAATCTCCTCCTTTAGGTGCTCCCTTTGTTCTTCCGCGCATTTTTAGCGCATGAAGATAATAAAATCTTAGTCTTCTGTTGTCAACATGTTTTAAAGCAGAAATCGAGAATGCTCAATGCCGAGTCATTCTATTTATAACACCCTTGCAATCAAGCACTTAAGATAGTGCGTTTCCGGCATCGTTAGGAGAATGGGGTGGTCTCTGGATTGAGTCCTGCGCTCGCAGATGACGATCTCGCGGCGGGCGTCTACAGCTGCTTCGGCTAAAATCTGCAGGAAGAGTGGCTCCGCGATGTGGTAGGAGCAAGAGCATGTGAGGAGATACCCTCCAGCTTCGAGGAGTTTCATTGCCCGAAAGTTGATCTCCTTATAGCCTCGCTGTGCGGCGGGCACGCTATCGCGGTTCTTGGCAAATGCCGGGGGATCGAGGATGACCATCTGGAACTGTCGCCCTGTTTCGTAGTGTTCTTTCAACACATCAAACGTGTTTCCCTCACGGAAAGTCACGTTTGAGACGGCGTTAAGCTCCTGATTGCGCCGGGCGATCTCGATCGCGCCGGGCGCCATTTCAACCGATTCCACCCGGTCGCATTTGTCGGCGATTGTGAGCGCGAAGCCACCGTGATAGCTGAAGCAGTCCAGAACGTTGCCGGAGGCATACTGACGCGCGGCGAAATGGTTTTCTCGCTGATCGAGGAACGCTCCTGTCTTCTGGCCCTTGGCTAAGTCGCATATGAATGAGACACCGTTTTCCTTCACGACGATTTCCGGCGGAACCTCGCCATGCAGGATCGCCACCTGCTGATCGAGGCCTTCGAGTAACCGCACGCGCGGATCATTGCGCTCAAGAATGCCCTTGGGATTGAATAGCTCCACCAGCAGTTCGACCAGCAGGGCTTTTATCCGTTCGGCGCCTTGGCTGAGCGTCTGCAGCACGACATAATCGCCGTAGCGATCGATGATAATCGAGGGCAGAAGATCGGCCTCGCTGTACACCAGACGAAAGGCGTCAGAGTTTTCCACCACCCGTTTCCGATATTCGGCCGCGCGGCGAAGGCGTTCTGCGAAGAAATCGCGCCCGACCGGCGCATCTTGACGGGTGAGGAGGCGAATCGAGATTTGCGACTTGTCGCTGTAGAATGCCCATCCGTGGCAGCGGGCGCGCTCATCCGTCACGCGTACAATCGCGCCCGGCTGCGCGTGCGCTTCGCGGACATCGCTGCGATAGACCCACAGATGGCCGGCGCGAATTCGCTCCACGCCACGGGCGCTGATGACCACAGAACCTTCCGAATGCGCGCTTGTCGATGCCATCTCTTCTCGTGGTGAGCTTTCCAGGTGGCGGGCCCGTAGCCGACACGCGCGGAACGCACCCGCCAAATACCGCGCAACTTCAGGAAAGAGGAAAACTTAGCCTCAAGCCAAGCGGCAGGATTGTCTTAGCATAATTAGAACCAACCTGCCAGCGCAGCAACAGGCCAGATCAAAGGTGTCGTATCGTTTGGATCCTTAAGCCTTAAGCACGGGCGCGGGAGGTGGCGGCGCCGTAGTTTGCGACGAAGGATGCGGATGCGGTTCCACTCCGCGCCAACCCACCGGGCGTCCGCGGACCGCTTCCTTCACCGCGCGGAACAGCACCACGTACATCATCTGGCGGTAGTAGAACCGCTGAATGAGCAGCGGCGCCAGAAGCGTCCAATCCTCGTGCCGCTCCAACGCGAACGCGACCACACACGTGAACAGGTCGATCACCATGAAGAGGGCGAAGAAGATCAGCGAGCGCTCCACGTCCGCCGAAGTCCATAGCTGTGGCAGCTGCGTAATCCTCAGCTGCGCCAGTCCCCATAGCGCGATCGACAGCAGGAACAACAAGTCGATAACCGGCGATACCAAGGGGAGAAGAATCTGGAAGAGCACGATATTGGGAATCGCAACCCAACCGAGGGTGCCGTAGCGGGGGTTGCCGGCCGTGTCGCGGTGCTTCCAGACCGCTTGGAGCGTGCCGAACGTCCAGCGGAACCGCTGGCGAATCAACGCGTCAATCGTTTCGGGCACTTCGGTGTGACCGATGGCGTCCTCGTCGTACAGGATTTTCCAGCCTTCGCGGCGAATGGTGAGCGTGAGGTCCGTATCTTCCGCAACCGTTTCGCCGGAGAAGCCTCCGTGGTCGCGCAAGACGTCGGCGCGCCAGGCCCCCACGGCGCCGGGCACGACAGGGATGCAATTCAGCAGATCGAAGGCGCGCTTTTCCAGATTTTGGCTGGTGATGTACTCGAGCGCCTGCCACCGGGTAATCCATCGGTTGCGATTCATCACTTTTACGTTGCCGGCAACAGCGCCCACACGCGGATCGGCAAAATGCCGGACCAGCCTCGGAATGGCCTGCGGATCGACGATGGTATCCGCATCAATCGACACGATGATTTCGCCGGTCGCCTCCGAGAGGCCGTGATTGAGTGCCGCCGGCTTGCCGCGGTTCACCTGGTCGAGCAATCGCACGCGGCGGTCGCGCCCAAATTCCCGCCGCACCAGTTCCGAAGTTCGGTCTTTTGAGCCATCGTTGACGACCAAAATCTCCAAACGCGGATATTGCGAAGCCAAAGCGGCCGAAACGGTATCGACGATTACAGCTTCTTCGTTATACGCGGGGATCAACACGGTCACCGCCGGCTGGTATTCGGGGTGATCTTCCGGCGCCGGACGGAACTTTTCGATCAGCGCCAGCAATCCGATAATCAGTGCTCGTCCGCTGGCCAGAAAAATCCCGGCAATAAAAATGAATGCGATGCTGCGGCGCAGCCAGCGGAAAACCCCGAAAATGGCGGCATCCACGCGCACCATCAGCCACTCCTTGTGGCTCAGCGGTGGCATCACCTGCACGCGCGTTTCGCCGAGCAATTGGGACACGGAGACGAAGCGGTAGCCCTTCGCCTTCAGTTGATCGATGATTTGCGGAAGCGCCGCAACGGTCTGGCTGCGATTGCCGCCGCCATCGTGGAGCAGGATGATATTGCCGTTATGTCCTTCCGCCTGTTCGACGACACGCTTGACGATGGTCTGGGCTGACGGAGGAGGGCCCCCATCCAGTTCGCCCCAGTCGTGCGGGTCAATGCGTCCGCCGACAATCACGTAGCCCATCTCCTGAGGCACGGGGAGCATATGGAGCTCGCTCGCCGATTCGGGCTGCACATCCACGCCATACGGGGGCCGAAACAGTGTGGTTTTCACCCCAAGGCTGCTTTCGATCAGCATTTCGGTGAGGTTTAGCTGAATCTGAAGGTCGGATCTGGTGATCGACTCAAAATCGGGGTGCGTGAATGTATGATTGCCGATCTCGTCGCCCAGCGCGTACTCGCGCTTCACAATATCGTCGTATTGGTTGGCCTCTTCTCCGATGACGAAGAACGTCCCCACCACGCCGTGGCTCTTCAGGATGTCGATGATTTTGGGGGTCCACGTCGGATCAGGCCCATCGTCGAAGGTCAACGCGAGTTCGTGCGGCGCCCCCTGGCCGATCTGCTGCACTCTCCACGACATCGGGTAGCTTTGATAGCTCTCGTCGTCGAAATCATCTGACTGTGCGTCGTAGTCGAGAGTGCGTGATCCGTTTTGAGGCGTGCCGGTGATTCGCAGAATGTCACCCTGGCCCTCGAATATCAGGTCGTATCCGGGCGGGACGGTCTGCAGTTTGTTCCGTGTCGCTTGGTCCGGATGGGTCGTATCCCAAATGGTCCAAATCGACGGATCTTCCAGCCCAAGCCGCCATAGAGCCGTGCCCTCCACCCCGGCTTGCTCGGCGGCGCGAAGTTCGTTGTACCCGGTCACACCGTCGAGCATCCAAACCGTGTGAATGCGCTTGTTTTCATCCTCGTATGAGTAGTGCAGGTTGAAACTATCCGGATCATATAGCGCGTCGGCGCCGGACTCGACGGCGGTAACAACACCCTGTTGAAAACTCAGTGATGCCGCTACGGGATGCGGATCTTGTTTGGTCGGATTCGGCCAATCGTATCCGTAGTTCGCGATTCCCATGATGATCTTACTGGCCGGCACGATCTTGACCATGTTGTTGATATTGCGGACGAACCAGTCCTGTGGCGCGATCGGGCCCGGGGGCGAAGTGGGCCATCGGAAATCATAATTCATCAGAACGATGGCATCCGCTTGCGACGCGAAGTACTTATAGTCGTAAGTAAAATCGGCCGCCGGGAGCGCCACCATCAGCTTCATGCCGTCCGCATGCAGCGAGAGGCTCAGGTCGTGAACGAACGACTCAAATTGTTTCTGGCTGGATGGAGGCAAAGATTCAAAATCGACCACGATTCCCGGCTCGTGCCTCTCGCCCGCATACTGCTCGAGTTGCTCCGCAAGCCTCTTGCGCGCGGCTGAACTCGCAAGCATCTGCAAAAACGCCGGCGGACACCACCCTTGCTTCCCGTCGTAATTGTTTACCATCGGCATCACCGGCAGATCGATGCCGCGCGCTTTGAGCGACTTCACGAACTCGGTGAGCTTCGGATCGGCGTCCGCCTGCATGTCGCCATTCGCGTACACGGCGTGCAGGGCATCCGGCACGACCAGATCGAGCTGGTGAAAGTGCTGCTGCAATGACACGAAGCTCATGTAGTCGTCGCTAACGTAAAAGGCCATGCGCAGCGGCTCATAATGCTGCGGAATCTTGCCGATGGCTGCCAATCTGCGTTTGCGGCTTCGAATCTTGAGCTTGGCCTTGCGCCGGAAAGGAATCGCATGCAAGCCGGGATGGACTTCTGGCCGCAAGAGTTCGGGAAGCTCGGGATTTCGCATCACATTCAGCAAAAACACGATCAGCGCGAGCGTGAAAATGGCTCCCGCAATTTCCATTGCCAGACGCGTGCGGCGCCAGCGCTTGCGCTTCTGGTCGAAGAAAATGGGCTTGCTTTCAGGCATGTCGCGATTCCAAGCTAACACCTAGGGTAAGCGTCAATGTCTTTCTCATATAAGATGCGCATCCACGCCCTTGCGGCTGCACTCGCCGGATTGGCCCTGCGCTTTCTTTTCATATTAAAGTTTCCGGTTAACGACGCTGGTGATTCGCCATTCTACATGGATATTGCCTGGAACTGGCTGAAGCATGGCGTATATGGCCTTGTAGTTAACGGCCGGCTCGTCCCGGTTGACATGCGCGTGCCGGGCTACCCTGCATTTCTTGCCGGAATTTTTGCCCTCGCAGGTCTGTCGGAGCGCACCATTATGTTCGCGCAGGCGGGCCTGGACATGCTGACATGCTTTGTAATCGGTTTGATTGCCGCCCGGCTCGCTCCGAAGCCCGTTAGCAGTCGAGCGGCGCTGGCGGCGGTATGGCTTGCCGCACTTTGCCCTTTCACGGCGAATTACACAGCCGCGGTTCTGCCTGAAACGCTGGCGATCTTTCTAACAGCGGTAGCCATCCTCGTACTCGTGGAACCGGAGCGTCAAAACCATAAACCGGGCTTCCATCCGTTCCCGCTGAGCTCATACTTCCTCGGCGGGATCGTCGTTGGACTTGGCACGCTCGTTCGCCCGGAAACACCTCTGCTCTTGCTGGCTGCCGGGCTGGTGCTCCTTGCGCGACTTTGGAGGCCGGCAAATTGGCTGCGCCTGGTCCGAACCACAACGCTCATGGCGCTGGGTCTGGCGCTTCCTTTGGCGCCGTGGGCGGCGAGAAACTGGCGGACGCTGCATGAGTTCCAGCCGCTTGCGCCGCGTTACGGCCAATTGCCGGGCGAGATCGTCCCACGCGGCTTCGATGCGTGGACGCACACCTGGTTGTGGCGATTCCGCGACGCTTTTTCGGTTAGTTGGAATCTGGATAGCGCGAGAATTGAGTTGTCGGATATTCCGGCATCCGCCTTTGATTCTCCCGCGCAGCGCTCGCGGGTGGCGCAATTGCTTGCCGCCTACAACGAAACGACTACGCTGACACCGGCTGAAGATCGCGCATTCGGCGAAATCGCCCGCCAGCGTACGGAATTGCACCCGTTGCGCACCCGGATAACGGTTCCAACGCTTCGATCCCTGGCGCTCTGGTTTGCGCCGCGCGTCGAGCTGCTGCCTTATACCGGCCGGATTTTCCCGATTTCGAGCGAGTGGGAAAATGATCGCGAGGATTTTAGCGTTAGCGCCGCGCTGATATTGGTGAACCTCGCATATCTCTCGCTCGCCGCAGGGGGCGCCTGGATCGCATGGAAGTGTTCATCTGCTCGACCGGCGGCAGCGCTTTTGCTGATATTCATCATGGTCCGCAGCGCGTTCATTGCTTCTTTTGCCGAAACGCCCGAGCCACGATACGTCCTGGAATGTTTTCCGGCTGTGATCGCGCTTGCCGCTTTGGCATGGGCACGCTTCAAGTCTCCTCAACCGGTTCAGGATGAATCGTCAGCCGGTAAATTTGCGGAAAGCGCTCCTTCACGCGGTCTTCCAGCTTGGCTGTCAAGTCGTGGACCACGTTCACCGGGAGTTTGCCGTCCATGGCGCAGTGGCACGAAACCAGGATGCGATGCTCCACGCTGCGCACATGCACCTCGTGGCAATCAACGAGCTGCTCGAATTCCGCCGGCAAGGAATTTAGAAATTCCTGCACCGCGCGCGATAATTCTTTCATCTCTTCCGCGCCGCCGATTTCCTTCCCAAGCGGCTCAATATGGATGTTCACGAGCGTCCCCGGCTCGGTGGCGCTCTGGATTTCTTCTTCCAGTTCCGTGGCGCGCCGGTGTGCCTCGCTCAGGCTGGCATGCTCGTCCACTTCCAGGTGGAGCTCGACGAATAGCCGTCCGTCATATTGGTGTGCCGAGAGCTCGTGTACGGGCATGCCGCGGCGCTGCGCGATGGCCCGGATGGTATCGAACAGATGCTCGCCGGTTTGCGCGCGCGGTTCCACATGCACCACAACGTCGGCGGGAATCATTCGCTCGATATTGCGCTCGACGGCGTCGCTCGCCGCATGCGCTTGCTCCAGGCTTGCTGTGCGCGGCACGCTGATGGTGACATCCACAAAGTAGCGCTGCCCTGCCCGCCGCACGCGCACGCGTTCCGTTTGCAATACTCCCTGCGTTTCATCGACGGCCGTCACGATCCGCTCGCGCAACCCAATTGGCGCCACGTCGAGGAGTGCATCGAGCGTGCGCCGGCCGAGCCGCGAGCCAACCCAAATGATCACTCCGGCCACGCCCAGCGCGGCGATTGGGTCGAGCGCGCGAAGCCACGTCATTCCAAGCTTTATCCCCAGCCACGCGCCGGTAATCCCAATGATGACGACGAGCGTGCTCCACACGTCGGTCGAGAAATGCAGCGCGTCCGCCTCCAGCGCCTCGCTGGGATATTTCTTCGCCACGCGCCCGAGCGCGCGCGAACGAACCAGGTCGATGCACATCGCCAACGCCAGAATAACGATCGCAGAAATGCTCGGATGGATTTCCGGCGTGCGAAATAGCAGTCTCTGAAACGCTTCCCAAACGATGTACACAGCCGTTAGCAGCAGCAACCCGGTCTCGACAAATGCCGAAAAACTCTCGACTTTCCCATGCCCATATAGGTGCTGTGCGTCCGCCGGCTTATCCGCTACTCGCACGGAAAGATAGGTAATCACCGCGGCGATCAAATCGAGCATGGAGTGCAACGCTTCGGAAAGAATGCCGAGGCTGCCTGTCATCCACGCCAAAAAAGCCTTCAGCAGCACGAGCACGACAGCTGACGCAACCGACCCCAGCGCAGCCATGCGCTTTTCGTGCGTCGCTTGTGATGAAGTCTGAACGGCCACGCTGCTCATTTGCGAGATTATACGCTGCGCAAGCTGGTCCCCTGGATCCTCGGCGCGCACCGCTTTCCATGAGTGGCGGCCGGGCCAACGCGGCGCCGGCCGGTTCAACGGACCTCCGCCTTCGCTCCCCGGCAGCCTCCTCCTCGATGGCGTAAAGTATCCTTGGGCGGATTCCGGCTTTTCCGCCGTTCTGATTGCCGCCGGATGCAACGCCACCCGGTCGATCCCGCGCAACGCTGTCCTTACGCCCACCTCCGATCACGTGCTCGCTTTCGGCAGCCTGACCGTGCGCTGCGAGCCCGGCGCTGAGTTCACTTCGGGCGGTCGATCAAGGAAATCCGATCACAATCGCCGGCACCGGCGACGAAACTGCCGGCTGCGAATTTTCCGGCGGCTCTTTCATCACTCTTTTGCCCCGGGGCGTGTATCATCACCCGAGCTCTTTTTGCGGGTTCGGAGGCGGTAATGCGTCTGAAAGATAAAGTTGCAATCATCACCGGCGCCGGTACAGGAATCGGCGAAGCCATCGCCCACAAATTCTCGCGCGAGGGCGCCCGCGTACTTCTGGCCGGATTGCCGGACGATCCCGTGCAGGACGTCGCTGCGGCGATAACCGCGAACGGCGGCGAAGCGGAAGCGTTTTTAGCGGACCTGTCGGAGGAGGAACAAGCGCGCCGATGCGTCGAAGCCGCGGTGCATCGATTTGGCCGCATCGACGTGCTCGTCAACAACGCCGGAATCTTCATCGCCAATGCCGAGACGGACGCCTATCGCGTCGAAGATTTCGACCGCACGATTCGCGCCAACGTCCGCACCGCGTTTCTGATGACGAAGTTCGCGATTCCTCATCTGCACAAAACGCGCGGAAATATTCTCTTCACCGGTTCGGAAGCGGGCTTCAATGGCTCGGCCAATTTCACTCCGTATGGCGCGAGCAAGGCTTTCCTGCATGCCTTCGCCAAAGGTGTGGCGCTGGAGCAGGCTAAATATGGCGTCCGCGCGAACTGTGTATGTCCGGGCGCGATCGATACCGCCTGGACGCGCGGTCCCGGCGGTCCGCTTAACGCCGAAATCCAAAACACAATCGACGCCATGGTTCCTCTCGGCCGCCGCGGCACGCCGGAGGAAATCGCCAATATTTTCGCCTTTCTCGCTTCCGACGAAGCGAGTTACGTCACGGGAGCGCTTCTTCTCGCCGATGGAGGCGTCACGCCTGCCAAAGGGCTTATGGGGCAGTTCGTGCCCGATGAATTGCGCCGGCCGCCCGCCGGCACCCTGCCGCTGCGCCATTCGCACGACGGACTGCGCGGCAAGGAAGTGTTCCACGCCAAATAAGGCGTGGCGAAATCCGCGCCACCGCTTGCGAAACCATCACGCGAGCACGATCAAGTCGATTTCCACACGGACGTCTCGCGGCAGCCGTGCCGCTTCCACCGTCGATCGCGCCGGCAAATTCTTCGAAAAATATTTGCCGTAGACCTCATTCATTGCCGCGAAGTCGTTCATGTCTTTTAGATAGACCGTCGCTTTTACCGCGCGATCGAGCGACGAACCCGCAGCCTCCACGATTGCTTTCAAGTTTTCCAGCACCCGTGCGGTTTGCTGCGCCACGCCGCCTTCCACCAACTGATTCGTCGCGGGATCGAATGCCACTTGCCCAGCCGTGAAGATGAATCCGCCGGCCTTCACAGCCTGCGAATACGGACCGATGGCCTTTGGCCCGTTTCCAGTTTCTATAATTTCCTTCATTTCTCCTCCCCCATTTCCTGCTCGAGCGCCGGAACAACCTGTGCCCGGCCCCGTATGAAGCGCTCCGCTTCCGCCTTCACTTTCCCGCTTCCTCCCCGCCTTCGCCGTAGGGATACCGCGCGCGAAAATTGCTTGGAATTCCCGTTCGATATAACCATTCGCGAAAAATTTTCCCGAGCGGGCGTTCGGTGGATTCTTCAAGCACCGATCGCAGCACGTCGTAATCGACTTCTTGCCCGCGCATGCTGGCCAGCATGTGCGCAAGTCCCGCCCGCACCGGCTCTTCGCCGCAGGCGTCTTCTATTTCGATGTAAAAAAGCGGCGCTTTTGCAAGCGCAATCCGGCGCTGCGGGAGCGGGCTGTCCGCCAGGGTGGATGCGAGCGGAGTTTCTCTAGCGCGCTTCGCGGCAGCATCGTAGCGCCTCAGGTAATCATAAATTCGCTGGCGGCGCGCCTGCAAGCCGCCGCGCGCCTCATCGGTCACAATCGACGCGTACTCCGGCAGCCCCTCACCCATGCCGATTTCAGCCTCGGCGCTTGGTAACACTTCCTCGTCGAACCAATTCCGCGCCAGAGCTTCGCTTACAAGCTGCAAAAACCGCCGGCTATCGATGCCTTGTCCAAACGCCGCGGGATTCAGCAGCGCTCCGCCGGGAAAGCTGATCGCCGCGGGCGCGCCGTCACCTGCGATATCGTTCCGCACGCCGTCCGATTCGATGACGTGCGGACCGCGTATGCGCTTATCGAAGACGCCGAAATCGGAGGTCAAGGTCTTCCAGATATCCGCCAGTTGCTTCGCTGATTGCTGCGCATCGCCGGCGAGCGCCTGAGTCGTCCAAATCGAGACTGAGCCTTGATTCCCGCCAGATGACCACTTGACATAACGACCGGCCACGGCAAATACACCCAAATCCGCACCGCTCACCTCATACCGGTACTCGATTTCGTTGCCATAATTTTTGCGGCCTTTTCTCGCGCCTCCCGCCAGCACTGAAAATCCTGTGGGAACTCGCACAGCATACTCGATGTGCGCGGGCCGCGATGGGTAGGTCGTGAGCACGTATTTGTAGGGTCGAAGCTGCGGCGCCCAACCTCGAAGCCCCAAATGAAAGCTGTTTGGCTCAATCGTGACATAGGATGGGAAATCGCCCGGTGCCCGCAGGTCATAGGCAAAGCTCAGCTCACGTTTCTCTTTTCGTTTCCACGGCCTTGTGAAAGCAATACGGACGACGTCCGGCTGCTCCCTCGTCTTCGGCAGCGGCTCCGGCAAAACCTCATTCCCATCCAACTTCACGTGCAAATTGCTCCTGCCCGTGTCCCTTTTGGACGGAAGGCGCACGTCGATGAAATTCAGGTCGGTGGTGCCGGTATTCTTCAGTGTGAAATCGGCTTCGACAGCAAGCGCGGGAGCAGAACCTGGAATAAAGTGAATGGCGCGCGCTTCTTTTGCGATGCGGTACCCGGGCGCGAGAGCGACCGCGCACCCGGACACGCAGACGAGCAACACGAAGGCCGCGAATCCAGAAAGCGCGACTAAACTCTTTTCTCTCAAGACGGAAAGATTTTAACGGGCAGTCCCGATGGCCGAAAGCTTAAAATCCCGGTTCGATCGATTCAACGGAGGTGTTTGATCTCTGCGGCCAATCAACGCAAAATTTCGGGTAATCGCGGCCGATAGGAGTCACGACCCCGTGAAATGCCGCAAGATTTCAGCTTCGCTCGCGCCGCGGCGGCGATATGCGACGATCTCCTCGCCTTTCGAGGCCGGTACGGCGCATTCAACGAGTTTGAGGAGCGTCGATTCGCGCACACCCGCATTCTTCAGCCGCGCCAGTGTAGCGCCGGTGAGCACGGATTTCCCGCTCGCATGTTGCCGTGCCTCCTCCATCACGATGGCGTCGGACATGCCCGCGAGCTTCATCGCCTGCAGCTCTCCCCATCCCAAGCCCAGCTCATTCAGCTTCGCTAGCTCCAGTACGTCGGCGTCGTTCATCCCAGCCTGCATCATCCCAGATACAGCACGACCCGCGTTAAAGGGTTGGTTTCGGCCTCGGTAAATTCTGATGATCTCGACGCAATCATCGTCGGAGAATCCGCTCTGACGGGCCTCCACGATTTCGCCGACCTCAGCCGTACTGACTTTGAGAGCGTTCAATTGCTGGATTGCATCGTAGTTCATTCCGGTATTCACAAGCGGCGAAGTATCGACAGGCTTCAAGCAGCTGCACCCGACGCACGCCACCCCCAGTATCGCACCGAGCACAATAGCCGGGGCGCCGGCGACCCAAGCGCGTGAAAACTCGCCCATTCGACGGGCTAAAGCACGCAGCACCAGAGTACTCACGCTCTAATTTTACGCTTCGCGGCTGGACGGTTTCCGCGATGTAGCGGAATTGCTAATGCCGAGGACGAAAAACTAGACGTTGTAAACCCGCTCGATATCGAACACACCCGGGATCCGCTTGATGCCCGCGAGTATGTGTTCGAGCTGCTTGCGGTCGCGGACGTCCAGCGCCACGTCGATGCGTGCCCGGATGTCCACTCCTCCGCTTTCAAACGTGCGGATGTTCGCGCCCGCGTCGCTGATCACACTGGTGATGGCAGCCAGCATGCCCGGACGGTCCTCGGTGAATATTCGCAGCCGCACAGGAAATGTGGATTGCGTGGCGTGGCCCCATTCGACGGGTATGCGCCGCTCCGGCTCGTACAGCAGGTTCTGCACGTTCGGGCAAATCTTGCTATGAACCGCGATGCCGCGCCCGCGCGTCACATATCCGATGATGTCGTCTCCGGGAATCGGATTGCAGCATTTTGAGCGATACACCATCAGATCGTCGTGCCCGCGCACCACGATCGTGGCATCGTCCATTCCGAGTAGGTGCTTGACAGTCGAAGCAAGCTTCTGCGGTTTTTCTTCCGCGGCTTCGCCGAGCGGCTCTCCGGTGGCCTTCGCCAGCACCTGCCGCGCCGACCATTTGCCGTATCCCAGCTCCGCATAGAGATCGTCCACGCGCGAGCATCCGTATTCGGACGCGACGCGCTGCCAATCCTCGTTCGAGATGCGCTTCAGATTTACGCCGGAATGGCGCGCTTCCTTCTCCAGCAGCCGCCGCCCCACATCGGTGGCTTCCTCGCGCTCGTGCAGATGAATCCACTGTCGAATCTTGGTGCGCGCCCGGGACGTGTGCACTAGCGAGAGCCAGTCGCGCGAGGGCGTGTGTCCCTTTTGCGTAACGATTTCCACCACGTCGCCATTCGTCAACACGTGCCGCAGCGGCACCATTTCACCGTTCACTTTCGCGCCCGCGCATTGGTGTCCCACTTCCGTATGCACGGCGTATGCGAAATCAATCGGCGTCGAGCCCCGCGGCAACACCACCACGCGCCCCTTCGGCGTGAACGTATAGACCTCTTCGGGATACAGATCGACGCGCAGCGTGGATAGAAATTCGCTCGGCTCCTGCATCTCCTGCACCCACTCAATCAATTGCCTCATCCACACGATCCGCTGGTCGTCCGCCGCCGATGCGGCGTGCCCATCCTTGTATTTCCAGTGCGCCGCCACGCCTTGCTCGGCAATCCGGTGCATCTCTTGCGTGCGAATCTGAACTTCAAACGGCTGCCCCGAATGAATCACCGTCGTATGCAGCGATTGGTACAGATTCGGACGCGGCATGGCGATGTAATCCTTGAACCGCCCGGGAACTGGCCGCCAGATTTGATGAATCACGCCCAGCGCCGCGTAGCAATTCTTCACCGTGTCCGTGATCACCCGCACCGCCAGCAGGTCGTACACCTGATCGAGCATCCGTTGCTGCTTCTGGATTTTCAGGTGCAGCGAATACAATCTCTTCACGCGACCCTGCACTTCGGCCGGTATCCCGCTCTCCACCATCTTTTCGCGGATCGTGTTCTGCACTTCCTCCAAAAATTTGTCAAAGACCTTCTGCTTCGATGCCACTTTTTTCTGCAACTCGAGGAACGCCTCCGGCTCCAGGTAACGGAACGACAGATCTTCCAGCTCGCCGCGAATCAATCCCATGCCCAACCGGTTCGCCACCGGCGCGTAAATATCCAGCGTCTCACGCGCGATGCGCTGCTGCTTTTCCGGGTCCAAATATTCGAGCGTTCGCATGTTGTGCAGGCGGTCAGCCAGCTTCACCATCACCACGCGGACGTCGTTGACCATCGCCAACAGCATCTTCCGGACGTTTTCCGCCTGGCGGTCTTCCGGCGCCAGCAAGTCGAGCCGGCTGATTTTCGTCACGCCTTCCACGAGCCGCTCGATGTCGGGGCCAAAAAGCTCTGCAATCTTCGTCTGCGGGATTTTCGTGTCTTCGACGACATCATGCAGCAGCGCGGCGCAAATCGAGGTCGCGTCCAGCTTCATATCCGCCAGCAGGTGGGCTACTTCGACGGGATGCGAAAGATACGGCTCGCCCGAAAGCCGCAATTGCGATTTGTGCTGCTCGGCGGCGAAATCATACGCCCGCCGCAGCAGCTCCAGATCGTCGCCCGGACGGTTCCGATGGACCTTGTCCATCAGCTCCATGAAACGCAGATCTACGTTTCGGCGCGCCGTAACGCTCATTGCCGCGCTGTTCAAGGTGCTCATGCCGTTCTTCATATTCTACGCCTGGATTCGCGCGCGCAAAAAATCGGTCGGCTCATCGGGTAACTGGTCCGCGGCCTCCACGCCGCGTTCCGCTTGCTGGTTTCCATGTCTGCCGATACGCTCGCGTTGGGAGGTATTCCGCGAGTTCCGCAAATTCGTCGCGATTGCCTTGCTGGTCGCGTCGGCGATGTTAGCTGCCGATGCCGGGCAAAAAGCCGGCAATCCCGGCCGTTTCAAGGATTCCCTCAGCGAAGGCGCACGGCTTTACAAACGGAACTGCGCCGTCTGCCACGGCAACGACGCCAAGGGCGGCAAAGCGCCGAAATCAGCGCTCTTTACCACACCCGCCCCTGATCTCACCACGCTCGCGCAGCGCCACGAGGGCAAGTTTCCCGACGAGTACGTCCGCACAGTCCTTCGCAGCGGCGTGAAAATGCCCGATCATGGCACCGCCGAGATGCCCATTTGGGGCGCCATCTTTAATGCCACTGCAAAATCCGACCAAGCGCAACAACTCATTGCAAAACCCTGCGCAAGACGATCATGAAGCAGGCGATATGAAAGAAACCACGATAGATCGTGAGCGAACGGTCGTAACGCACGACCAAGCGCCGGTAGTTGCCGAGCCAGCCGATGGTTCGTTCCACGATCCAGCGACGCCGGTAGCGCCGGAAAGCGCGCCCGTCCTGGGTCGCAGGGCGCTTGCGGTTCCGGTGATGTGGCGCGATCAATTCGATGCCACGCTGCGCCAGCCGTTCGCGCAACGGATCGCTGTCGTAACCCCCATCGGCGATCA